>Ga0079226_10001868_pt1 | contig 16144 bp, 14 predicted proteins | sample Poulit2014_FD_76345 | JGI IMG/M metagenome (GOLD analysis project Ga0079226, IMG submission 76345) | Agricultural soil microbial communities from Georgia to study Nitrogen management - Poultry litter 2014 | ecosystem: Environmental > Terrestrial > Soil > Agricultural land | place: USA: Georgia...
CCGCTCTTGATCTGGGCCAGTCGGTCGGCGGCCAGGAAGGACTCGTCGGCCGCGTCCAGCTCGTCGAGCTGGTTCTCCAGGGAGAGCGCAGCGACCTCGACGCGACCCTGGGTGAGGGCCTCGCGCCGGCGGACAGTCCCTTCGATGCGGGAGATCTCGCTGGTGGGGTCGGAGCTGTTGATCGACGTGACTGCACCGACCACACGCTCCTTGGCCTCGGAGGTGCGCACCCGGGAGGCGACGTCATTGCGACGGTCCCGGAGCTCGCCGAGCCGATCGTTCATCACCGACATGGCCTCCTTGAGCTGCTCGACGGAGGCGGTCTGCTCCTGGATGCTCGGGGCGAGGTCCTTGACCCGCTTCTCGGCGCGGATCTGGGTGCGCAGGGCGCGCTGGGCGAGCGTGTCGAGCTTGTCGGCGGCCTTGGTCTGCCCCTTCGCCCGTGCCTCGTCGGCACGACGGGAGGCGACGACGGCTTTGGAGCCCATCTCGTCGCACTCGTCCTGGGCCTCCTTGGATTCCAGCTCCAGCAGTCGCAGCTGACCGATGACCTGCGCGGTGGCGTCCTCGGCCTGCTTGATGTTCTCGGTGTAGTCGCGCACGAACAGGTCGATCGTCTTGATCGGATCCTCGGCCTCGTCGAGCGCCTTGTGGATGTTGGCCCGCAGCAGGTTCTGGGTGCGGGCGAGGATGCTCTGGGGCTGGTCGAGCTGCTTGGTCCTGCGACGATTGAAGGGCCACATGAGTGGTCTTCCTCTCTTCATTCATAGGTAGCGTGAAGCAGTGCGCCGGCCACCGGAGGAGCCCTCCGATGACCGGCGCACTGCGGGGTGCCGATGTGGCGTGGGGTCAGTCCACGGGGACCAGATCTTGATCCCGATCGGCGACGCCGGCGTCGGCGTCATCTGCGTCCGCGGGCGGGGCGTCGGGGTCGACTCCCTGGGCGCGCTGCGCATTCGCCTGATCCCGCTTCTCCAGGGCGTTGACGATGAGGTCGTAGTTGCTCTGGATCGGCGGGTTCTTGACGGTGCCGTAGGAGAGCACGTAGATGCTCTTCATCGGGCGGGTGAAGGAGACGTAGTACATGCGCTTGTCGCCTTCGGGCATCGCGTTGTTCTCCTTGTAGAGCACCACCGCGTTGTCGAACTCCAGGCCCTTGGCACCGTGGATCGTCGAGACGATCAGGTCGGCGTCGGACTCGAGGTTCTTCTTCTTGCGATCCTGGTTCTTCTGCTTGTTCACGTTCAGCTTCTGCTGATTGCGCGCGATCTCGAAGGACAGGATGTTGTCCCGCAGGTTCTCGAAGAACTCCGCGGCGGGCAGGATTCCCTGGTTGGTCAGCTTGACCCAGGCGTTGATGACAGGGCTGTTCTCCACCCACCACTCGGAGATGGTGCGCAGGATGGCCTTCTCCACCGACGGGTTGCCGGCATTCCGGGTCAGCTTGCCCATGTTGTCCTTGATGCCCTGGGTGATCACGAAGGAGGCGTTGCCCGGCTGGACCTGCAGGACGTCGTTCCAGTAGCACTTGATGTACTTGCTGAAGATGTCCGTGGCGTACACGCGATCGCTCACGAGCGAGGCGACGTGCTTGCCGGGATAGGTCTGCTCGAGCACCTCCTGGACCAGAGCCACGTCACGACGGGAGTAGGCCAGGAAGGCCACCTGCTCGTTGCGATCCAGGCATCCCTGGACGTAGTCGGGGATGACCGTGTTGCGCATCACCGGCTGGAGCTCGTTGGTGGAGAACCCGGAGATCTTGCCGACCTCGTGGTAGTTCAGCGTGACCTTCTCCTGGAAGGAGTCAGCCGTGGGCATGTCCAGCGAGTTCGCCTGCAGCTGGATACCGGAGATCTGGTTGGTCTCCAGTCCTCCGAGCACGACGTTGGCGAAGTCCAGGATCTCCTGGTTGCTCCGGTAGTTCGTCGTGAGCTGGTAGGTCGCGAAGACCCCCGAGCCCTCCAGGGTGTTGAGCGCCCTCGGGTTCGCCGAGCGGAACTCGTACAGGGTCTGGCTGGCATCACCGACGATGAACATGGACTGCTCATGCTTGGTGATGTACTTCAGCAGGTAGACGAACTCGAAGATCGAGTTGTCCTGCACCTCGTCGATGATGAGGTACTTCGACTGCACGTGGGCGGGCTCCGCCATCGTGTCGATCTTCTGGTAGCAGATGATGATCTGCAGTTCCAGCGAGGTCTGCTGGATGTGGTCCAGCAGCGCGATGACCTCGTCGTAGTGGTTCTCGACGAAGGTGTTCAGCGAGGTGAAGGCACCCACGACGTTGCCCTTGTCCACCTTGAGCAGCCGGTCCCGGAACTGCGCCGCGAACTGGCTGTTGGGGTAGAAGATGTCGATCGAGTTGATGATCGTGTCGATCGCCGAGACCTTGTGGGTCGGGTGGTTCATCGCGTAGATGTCAATGAGCATCCGGGCGATCGTCATGGAGCCCACGTCGGGGTTCTTCTCGGTGATGTTGTCGGCCGCCGCGTTGGTGAACGACAGCACCGTGATGTCCTCGGCGGGCACACCGCAGGACTGGAGGAACTTGATGCGCTCCAGGATCACGGTGGACTTCCCGGTGCCTGCACCGGCGACGACCATCGCCAGCGGCTCGTGGTTGCAGATCGCGTCGGTCTGCTGCTTGGACAGGAACACCGGCTGGGCGTAGGACCCGTCTGGGGCACCCGGAGTCACCAGCTGCGGCTTGATCTGCTGCAGATGCGCCAGGGTGTGGTTCATCAGCAGGTTGAGGTTCTGCTTGGACAGCTTCGCCGTGACCTGGTCGGAGAAGGTCGTCTCCAGCGCCTGATGGATCTGCCGGTAGGCCTCCAGCGGGACGCGGTAGTTCTCCAGGTAGCCCAGCTCGTAGGCCAGCAGGTTCAGGTCCTCCGAGCTCGGGTTCGTGGGCATCCCGGTGATGTAGTGGGCGACCTCCTCTGCCACGGCGTCCGTGCTCCAGATCTCGGCCAGACGCACGATGCGCTCGTGGATCGAGTACTCATCACGCATCCACTGCTGGACGTCGTCGATGTTGCCAGCGGCGATGCCAGCTCGGCGCAGGCCGTCCTCGATGAAGTCCCGGGCGTCCTCGATCGGGCTGGTGCTCCAGTCCAGGATCACCGCGGCGTCGTGGTTGCCGAACCCGGTGGAGCGGGGCACGACGTTCGCTCGTTCGGGCTCGACGGTGCCCTTCTTGAAGAAGTAGAGCTCCATGCGGTACTGGATGACCAGATCGCGACGGATGGCATCCCCGGAGGAGTCCTCGTACAGCGAGAGCGCCTGCGGGGTCATGTCGAAGCTGACGTCCCAGTCCTGGATCGGGCTCAGCGAGGTGTCGAGGTCGAAGCGATCGTCCACGTGCGGGGTGGCCAGGGTGAAGCTGCTGCCCGAGGACGGGACCAGGGCCCGACGGATGATCGGGGCGAGCGGCACGTGCGTGGTGGTGATGTCGTGCTGCGTGGAGGTGATCTTCAGCTCGATGTCGCGGTTGATCGCGTAGGCCGTGTTGGTGACGTTGTTGACCGGCAGCAGGTTCTGGCTCAGCAGGCCGACCTTCTTGCCGGAGCCGGTCAGCTTCGAGGAGAAGAACTTGGGGGTCACGGCCTTCGGGCCCTGCTGCTGGGCCGAGAGGTCGAGGTCGTCGAGCAGGATAGGCATGATGTCGTCTTTCTGTCAGGCGTAAAAGGGGTGGGAGATGAGTGGAATCGCAGTCGATACCTCATTCTGACTGGTAGATGACTGCCCAGTCGAATGAGGGTGGTGGAAGATGAAGTACAGATCGCAGGATCGGACACGGAGGGGCTCTCGTCCGTAGACGAGCCCCTCCGTGTCCCTCTCAACCCACCCGTCAGGGGCCACCAGGCCCCTGATCCCGGGCGGGCGACAGCACGCCTGCCCGGGACCCCGCGCACCACCCAGGCACGCGGGGACGATGATCGAAAGCCGCTCAGCTCACGGGCTGGGGCTGCGCGCTGGTCCTGAACTCGGCCTCCCACGGATTGGCCTTGACCAGCGATCCGTCGGGTCCGGTCGTGGTCAGGCCGAGCATGAGGGTGAGCTCCTTGAGCTGGTCGCTGTCCTCGCAGGCACCGGCCGCGGTCAGCCGTGCAGCGTCGGACAGCTTCTCGGTCTGCTCGTGCAGCAGATCTTCGCGGCGAGCACCGGAGGCAGGGATGGTGACGGACATGGGTGAGGTCCTCTTCTGGGGAGATGGTGGTCAGGCAGGCGGGTGAGAACACGCGAACGCCCCCACCTCGGGGTACGAGGCAGGGGCGTTCGCGGTGTGTGCCGGGGTCAGCCCTGCGAGCCGCCGTGGTCGGCACCAGGACGGTCCGAGATGCCGTCCCCGGCGGTCTGCGCGACCTGGTGGGTCGTCGCAGCCTGGGCCTGCTGGGCCATGAGCAGGTTCTCGATCCAGGCACGCACTCCACGCGCGGCGGGTCGGGCACCCTGGCTGTCGACGAAGGTCGACTCGGACAGGGCGCGCAGCTCGTCGTCGGGCATCTGAGCCGGCAGCACGGAGGCCAGCCGGGGCTTGTCCGCGACGATCCGCTCGCGCTGGCGCGCGTAGTCGGCAACGATGATCCGTCGGTAGGTCCCCTCGTCGATCGGGTTGAATCCCACGATCATGGAGAAGCGCCCCAGCAGTTCGGGCTCGAAGAACTCCGCCAGAGCCTTGTTCAGACTTCGGTTCGACGGGGCCTTCGGTGCTGAGCCGAAGCCGATGTGCTGGCCCGACAGGGACTCACGCGCAGCGTTGGTCGTACAGATGACCAGGGCCTTGGAGAAGTCCAGGAGCTTGCCGCTGGCGTTGCGGATGTAGCCCTCGTCGAAAGCAGAGAGGAAGAGCCGCTGAACGGCCTTGTCGGCCTTTTCGAACTCGTCGAGCAGGATCACCCGGTGCGGGTTGTTCTCCAGGGTGTCGAAGGGCAGCTCCTGGTTGGAGTCCGATCCGATGTAGCCCGGAGGGGCACCGACGATCTTCGACGTAGACCACTGGGTGTGGTATTCGGTCATGTTGAGGATGATCGGCTCGACCCCGGTCGTCTGCGCGGAGATCAGCTTGGCGGCCTGGGTCTTGCCGACGCCTGAGGCACCGGCGAACATCCACACCGTCGGCGTCTTGCTCGGGAAGAGGTTCAGCTCCTCCCTGGCCAGACGGTCGACGAGCTTGTCCAGGACGTCGTCCTGTCCCTGCAGGCGCGCGTGGAGCTCGGCGCTCAACGCGGACACGTCGAGGTCGTGGCGCTGGGCGTTGCCCGTCATCAGCCTCTTGGCCACATCGAGGACCCGGGTGCTGGTCAGAGGGACCTGCGGAACCTGCTGCAGGACCTGGACCAGTGCGGTGTCACCGTCCTTCTGCGCCTGGACGATCAATCGCTTCTGCTCGAGCACGCGGTCGGCCATCGCCCGGTCAAGCAGGGTGATGGCGTTGTCAGGCCGGTGCTGATCCGCTCGGGAGTTCTCCCCGGCGATCTTGACCGTCTCGGCGAGCACGTCGTCGGAGACGGTGATCTGATGCCGGTAGTGCCCCATCAGCGTGGGCCGGATGGATCGCAGCACCTCCTCGGTCTGAGCTGGGGTGAGCTCATCGACGATCAGCTGGGTGAAACGCCGGGAGAAGGCCGGGTCGTTGTCGAAAGCGCGCGCCTCGGTGGACGTGGTCGCACCGATGACCTTCATCTCCCCGCGGGCCAGGGCCGGCTTGAGGATCTGGGAGACCTTGCGGTTGATCGGGTCGGAGTGAGAGTTGGTGCCACCGGTGATCTGGTGGATCTCGTCGATGAACAGGATGACCTTGTTCTTCGGCCTCGAGGCGAAGTCGATGATCGCCTTGACCTTCTCCTCGATGTCACCCACGTGTCCGGAGCCGGCGACGATGTTGACGACCGGCAGCTCATAGACGGTGTGACCCTTGAGCAGGTCGGGGATGAGGATGTCGTCGTTCGCGATGCGACGGGCGATGTCCTCGACGATCTTCGTCTTGCCGACGCCGGCGGATCCCTTCAGCAGGGGGTTGGGCTTGTTCTTGCTGATGAGCACCGAGATGGTCTGCTCGATGATCGCGTCGCGGAACATCGTGGGGTCTGCTCCTGCGAACTTGGCGTTGTAGTCGACGAGCAGCTCCTTGACGTCATCGTCGGCGTCATTGCTGTTGCCGCCGGCCGGCGGACCCATAGGGGGAATGCCGCCACCGGGGCCGTTGCCGTTGTTCTGGTCGTCGTCGGATCCCGACGTGAAGTTCGTGAGGCCCATGGAAGGTCCCTCCTTCGGTGTGGGTGCCGGACGGGCGCAGCGCGGAGCTCGCGCCTGTTCCGGGCATGGGTACGGTGGGTGGGAGGTGCTCAGAGGTGTGGAGGAGACACCAGCGGTGCCACCCCCGATGGGAGGTGACACCGCTGGTGGCGGGTGTTCGTCGAAGGCTGGTCAGACGACCATGCCCAACAGCTTCTGGCGCACGCTCGGATCGATGTGCTTCATTCCGTCGGCGAAGTGCTGGGCAGAGCTGACCATCATGTTCCAGTCCATGGCCGAGCACGGTGCGTAGTACAGATTCGACGGATGGTCGACCCTGGCCGCTGGTGCGGACCACTCGAAGTCGGTGATCATCAGCGAGAGCTGACGACGCCGTTTCGGGGAAGCATTGATGTAGTCCCAGACCTGCTTGAACTCGGTACCACCGGTGACCTTGGGCACCCGACGGAACTCCTTCCAGATCTGCCGCATCGACTTGTTCTCCGTCCTCAGCAGCGTCTCCTGGGAGAGGATGTGGCTGAAGGAGTTGAAGTACAGGTTGACGTTGAGCTTCTTGGCGATCTTGATGAGCATCATCACCGCCTCCTGGTAGTTCTCCTCGGAGATCGACCCGGAGGTGTCGATGTAGATGTGCAGGTCGGGCATGTACTGCACCGAGGTGATCCGACCGGGCTTGTTGAAGTCGTCCGGATTGCGCCGGTTGGCTTTGAGGAAGGTCGTCTTCGTGCTGCGGAAGATGTTCTGACTCTTGTTGACCTTCCCCATCCGCTTCAGGACACGGGTGATGTCCTTGAGCAGATCGATCTTGCTCGGCGGTGCCTTGCGGAACTTCACCTGCGCCGAGCGGGCACCGGGCTGCCCCGGACGCTGATTCGCACCCATGGCCGCGGCCTTGGCAGCAGCGCGCGGAAGCGAGGTCAGCTTCGACAGGGCCTTGTGCGAGACCACCTTCACCGGCGAGGCCAGCGACTGGTTGATGAGGTTCCACTCGTGGGTCACCTTGGCGGAGGTGGCCCGGGCGTGGGCCTCCACGTTGACCAGGGTGATGGTCCGCGGGCAGAACAGCTCACCGATGGTGAACGGCAGCACGCCGGTCTCGAGGGCGTTGCCCTGCTGGGTGGACTGGCTGCGCTGCTGCTGGACGTACAGCATCAGCATGTGGACGATGACCCGGGCGAAGGAGTACTCCTCGTTGCCGTCGGCGTCGTCCTTGCGCAGCACCAGCGACTCGGTCAGGCCCTTCAGGGAGAGCTTTGCGAAGTCGCCGAGCAACCGGGTGGTGTCCACGGGGACGACACCGGTGCCGGCCATCGTCTGGATCTGCTGGTTCAGCCAGATCTTGAAGTCGTCGAAGGCCGCCGAGGACTGGAACCAGACTCCGAGGGTGTTCGGGTGGAAGGTGTAGGCCACCGAGGCGAAGAACAGGCTCTCGTCGCAGGACCCGGCCAGTAGTCCCTTGGCCGCAGGGATGATGTCGTCCTGTGCGGTGTACAGCACACGGGGCGAGGGCGTGGGCATCTTATTCTGCTGCCCGGCCTGGACGGCGAAGAGCTCGCCGACCGGGAGCGAGGTCGACTGGTCGTAGTTGACCATCGTCTGGCCCAGCAGCTCCTTGGCCTGCTTCTCGGCGCTGACGTTGACGTTCTCGCCGAGGCAGCTCTCGATGAGCGGACCCACGTCGGCGGTGAGGTTGTTGCCCTTGCTGTCGGTGATGCTGACCGGCGCATGCGGACTCAGGGGCTGCAGCAACGGGTCGACGACCGCCTTGTGCAGCGCGGGCATGGGGTCGTAGTCGCCCTTGCACGTGATGAGATGCAGCGCATCGAGCACGGCTGGCTTCTGGTTGGTGACGCTGATCGTCATGTCGTGTCTCCTTCTGAGGTCTGTGGTGACAGGCGAGTCACCGACGAGGGCGGGGGCTGCGCAGTTCGTGCGTGCGCGGGATCAGGCAGCCCCCGCCGTCGGTGTGGACCGATCAGATGTAGGCCGACAGGATGGGCTTGACGCGGTCGACGATCGGAACATCGAGATCCAGGAAGGCCTCGAGGTTGCCCCGATCGAACTGGTTGGTGCTCACCATCTCGATCAGCGTGCGGGTGTGCGCGCTCTCGATCTGGGTGGTCACCTGGGCCAGCTGGTCGATCAGCCGTCCGTTGTCCTCGTTCTCCTTCAGCGCGTAGAGCAGCGAGCCGGTGCGCTCGTTCTCGGTGAGCTGGGAGATCTCGGTGGCCAGGTCCGTCACGTTGGTGGCGGACTTCAGGGTGGTGTAGCAGTTCGGGCGCGGGACGTTGACCCGGTTCTGCTGCTGTCCGCCGGAGTTCGAGGCCAGGTCGTCGGCGATCACGGCCACCACCTGGGTGGTGAACATGGTGTCGCCGGTGAAGGCCTCGATCACCTCGTTGAGCTGCGAGGTCTCCCGCGCACCGATGGAGACCGGAGTCGCCAGGAACTGAGCCAGCTCCTGCGGGTCGACCTTGTTCAGCCACCGCGAGAGGTAGTCGATCGTGCGCGGCGTGGTCAGCTGGTTCATCTCCTCGCCGCCATCGAACAGGTCCTCCATGGTGACGTTGCCGTCGTCATCATCACCCTGGCCGTCGGCGACGATCGAGTTCGGGGTCGACTTCTGGAAGACCAGGGACGGGTGCTGGGTGAGCACCTTCTTCACCCACGGGTTCAGGTCGTCGCCGAGGATCGACATCAGGGTGGATGCGTCCGGCTCGACGTGGAAGATCGCGAAGCGGGAGAGGCTCGCCTCGTCCAGGGTCGTGACGTTGCCCTTGTCGTTGCCGGCGACCATGATGCGCACGTTGTCCGGCAGCCGCACGTGACCCATGCGACGCAGGGTCACCAGGGTCAGCGCACCGGAGGTGACGTCGGAGGTGGTGCGGTTGATCTCGTCGAGGAAGAGGATCGGCCACTCGCGCGGGTTCTGCTTCGCGTAGTCGATGCACTCCTGGATCACCTGGTGCGGGTAGAAGACCTGCTTGTAGGACTGGGTGCCGTCGTCCTGGGTGTAGGGCACCAGACGGGCACCGGTGAGGTCGGCCTTGTCGGCGAGCTGGTTGCAGGGCAGGACGAAGGCCTGGGTGCCCATGGAGTAGGCCAGGTCCTCGACGAAGGAGGACTTGCCGATGCCGGGTTCGCCCATGAGAGCGGGCGTCGAGCCGACCTCGAGGGCCTGCTTGGTCAGCGTGGTCAGGGTGTCGTTGAAGTGCATGATGGGTCTGCTCTTTCTGTATGCAGCGGGTGTTCGAGAGAGAGAGGGAACGTGGGTGGTCGTCTCCGGTGATGAGGCATCGCCAGCAGGGCATGGGACGGTGTGGGGCCTTGCCACCGCACCGTCACCCGATCGCGCTGTGCGCGATCCAGAACTGCCCCCACCAGCCACGCCACGGTCACCACCACAGGGAGGGGTCAGCAGAGGCCGGGCCCTGTGGCGCGTCGTATCAGGCCTCGGCCTCTGCGCGAGCTCGCTCCTGAGCGGCCTCGCGCTGTGCGACTAGGGCCGCGGCCCGGTCCAGGAGGTAGGGCCTGCCGTTACGGGTCTGGGAGTGCTTCTGGCGGTACGGGATCACCTTTCTGGCAGCTCCGTAGAGCAACCAGGCGTGGTCACCTGAGTCGTACTCGACCCCCATGGCGGAGAACATCGTGATCTGGGTGCGCAGCCATCCGTAGAGCGAACCCAGGACGGAGAACTCCCAGCGGGACATGTCGTGGTTGAAGCGCGATGGGTCCCGCAGGTGGCCGTCGCAGCTGACCAGGGTCCTGGCGATGATGTCCTCGGCGAAGGGGATGTCGGGCATCTGCTCATCGGTGGCCACGGCGGTCGGTGAGACGTTCAGGGAGTCGACCGCCTTCTCGGCGAGTTCGGCGTAGAGATCCTCGATCGAGGCGAACCTGCCCGGCGGTGTGGCGGCCGAGCGGGCCAGCACGTGGTCCGGGATCGGTGTGCGGGTGAAGGTCGCGAAGTGGTCGAGCAGGATCTCGTAGTGCCCGTCCTCCTGACGTAGCACCCGTTTGCCGGCGGCGACCGGGAAGTCGTCGAAGTTCTCCGGCAACGCGGTCACCAGGTGGTAGCCGCGGCCGGACATGGACAGCTCTGAGTAGAGGATGCCGGGCAGCTGCAGCAGCTCCATGGCGATCTGGTCGGGGCACCCTGACTCGATGTCGATGACCATCAGGCCGTCGTTATGGGCCTGCAGGTAGAAGGCGGTGTTCGCGGCCCCGGGGATCTCGCGGGTCAGCTCCTCGAGCGTCACCAGGCAGGTGGGGCTGATCTCCCATGCGCCGCGCACACGGCGTTCGTCGATGAGGTGGCGCACATCGATGGGGGCCTTGTTGGTCGGTGTGGATCCGTCCTTGCTCTCCAGCTCGCCGATCCGGCCCGAGATGGTCCAACGACAGGCGCTGGCCAGGGTCGCGATCGCAGGGTTCTGGTAGAAGTCGGGGAAGGTGGTACGTGGATCGACGACGATCACATTCAGGGCCCTTCGGTGGTCGTGGGTGGATGGGAAGACGAGACCCCCGTACTGCGCGGAGTCAGCACGGGGGTCTCGTCATCGGGGTCGGCGATCAGCTCGGTGGGTCAGCCCTGGTAGGTGATCCCGGCCTGCTGCTGACCGTCCTGGCCGCCCCAGGGGCCCTGCGCGCCGGGGGCACCCACGGCGGAGCCGGCGTCCTTGAGCGCCGAGTTCTCGGCCTCGAGGCGAGCCAGCTTCTCCTGCATGGTCTCCTCGGCCTGCGCGGGAGCCGCGGCAGGAGCCGGAGCCGGAGCAGCGGCCTGCGGGGCCGCCTGGGGCTGAGACTGGACCTGCGGTGCAGGAGCCTGCGCCTGCGGGGTCTGGGCGGGAGCCGGGGCGGGGAAGGCCAGGCCGTCCTCGACCACGCTGCCCTCGGGGGTCTCACCCTGGTCCTCGACCGGGGCGGCGTCGCCGGCGGGGGCCTGGGCCTGGACCGGCTGGATCGGGCCGTTGACGACGATGCCGCGCGCGGCCAGCTCCTTGCTGTCGACGCCGCCGGCGCTGTAGTAGCGCGGGGTCTCGTGGACGATGACCTGCTCGAGAGCCAGGCCGCGGTTGTTGAAGCCCTTCGGCTTGTAGGTGCGCAGCACCAGGGTCACGTCCAGACCCTGGGCGAACTCCTGCCGGGAGGTGTCCTGGACGAAGGAGCCGTCACCGGACTCGGACGGGATCAGGATGACCGGCAGGTTGTTGCCCTTGGAGTCGATCGAGTAGTTCGCACCGGTGTCCGGGTTCTTCTTGGAGGTGTAGCGGCGCTCGGCGACGAACTTCTCCTCCGTGGTGGGGTCGTTGGGGTCGGCGTAGGTGACCTCGGCGTGGGTGATGGTCGCGGTGGTGTGCGGCTTGCCCACGGGGTTCATCCCGTTCTGGACCTTGCGCTGGTCGCTGCGGGCCAGCTCGTCACCCTCGATGAGGCGGGTGACGCGGGCGAAGGCGAGCTTGCCGCGGATGAAGACGTTGCGACCCTCGGTGAGGGAGGAGGCGGAGATGGAGTAGTTGGCCATGGTGATGGACTGCTTTCTCTTGGGGTACTGGTCTGTCAGAGGTCTGTCTGACTGGTCTTGGGTGATCTTGTCGCCTCATCTATTCTATCAAGATCGACTGGACTATGAGTAGAATGTGAGTAGCAGACACGGGTAGTCGCGCACGCTATTCACACAGGAGAGACGACAGGGATGATGAACATGGTGGACAAGCCGGAAGGATCGGGGGTCAACCCCTCTCAGCAGGGTTCCGTGAAGGGACCGAGCCCGAGCAGGGTGGGGCCTTTGGGTTATGGCAGCGGTCCGCTGCTGGCGGCGGGTGTGATGACCGGAGGTGCCCTCCTCTTCGCAGGATGGGGTGCGGTGCAGATCGCGACCGCCGACGAGGCCCCGAAGGATCCCCCGGCGGTGAGCGCCCCGGCCACCCCGGGCTCCGATGACGAGAGCTCCGAGGGAGAAGGCTCGGGCGGGTCCGAGTCGAAGGACGGGGAGGTCACTGTGACCCTTCCGGACGAGGACGGCAACGGGGTCGCCGATGTCCTCGAGGAGAAGGAGGGGGATCACCCGGCAGAGGGTGACGATGAGGCTCCGTCCGAGGAGGGCGAGAGCAAGGGTGACAGCGCCGACGGCAAGGGCGACGAGGAGTCGCAGGCTCCGCGGGCTGACGTCTACGTCATCGAGTCCGGGGACACCCTCACGGAGATCTCCGGAGAGACGGGTGTTCCCATCGACATCCTGATCGAGGAGAACCACATCAAGAATCCGAACCTGATCTATGCAGGGGCCTCCCTGCTGATCCCGCCGGTGGGCTGATCCCGCCTGCTTCGACGACGCCCTGCCGGCAACAGCTGGCAGGGCGTCGTCATGTTCAGGAACCGGTGGTCGTGCGGGTCTGGAGCCCGTCGAGCAGCATGCGCAGTCGCTCGAGCTCCTGCTGCATGGCCCGGAGATCGGTGACGTCGTAGTCCTGCGGGTACTCGAGCTTGTACTCCTCGATCAGCTCGATCTTGGATGCGACGAGGTCGAGCAGCTCCGTCTGTGGGACCAGGACGTCACCGGCTGCCGCGGGGGCGAGCTGGACCATCGATCATCCCTCCTCGACGGGGACGGGCTCGTCCTTGCTCTGGATGTCGAGCCAGGTCTGCAGCGCCTGGGTCGGGGTCTGAACACCGTCCTGAGCGGTGTCCAGCTCGATGAGGCCGATCCACCCCAGCGGTGCGAGCGTCTCGACGAGGAAGGTCACCTGCGAGGTCTGACGCACCCGGTAGAGCCCGTACTCGGGGACGGCCCAGATCGTCACCCCCTGTGGGCCACTGTCCAGGGGACGTTCGTACTTGATGGGGAGGGTGGAAGCGTCGATCGCCATAGGCAGTCACTCCTGGTTCGGGTAGAAATCCAGCACGAGCTGGGCAGCTTCGTCGTGGGTCTTGGGCGTCCCGGTGTACAGGTCCTCTCCCGAGGCGATGAGGCGCTCTTCGCGATAGAGGCGATAGCCCCACATTCCGGCGTAGGTCTTGCCCAGGGTTCCGCCGCCGACCTTGTAGAGGTCGACGACGCTGGAGTCGTTGACGAGTGTCCGACACTCGATGAGCTCAGGATTGAATCCTGCAGCCATGGATTCCTCCGAGGTCGCTGGTCAGGTAAACGAGGGGCATCCCTTCGGATGCACCTCACGAAACGACACCCGGGACCGGCGTGAGCCGGTCCATGGGATCTGCTGATCCTGCGTCGTTAGACGCATATGCAACCTCTGGGTGGCAAGAACCGACCCCGCCCGGCACGGCCGGCGCGGGGTCGCAGAACAGACCTGATCCGACAAGACGGCTCAGGCTGCCCCGGACTGGAAAGGCCCTCCCTGGTCCTCGTCACCTCCCTGGTCCTCATCTGTGTCGATGCCCAGGCCGTCGATGATGAAGCCTCGTGCCTGGCCGGTGGCGAGCATGTCCGAGAGGTGGGCCAGCATGACCGCCCGCTGCGTGGCGCGGCGGTCCTGCGCGGCGTCGTAGCGACGCAGTGTGGCCATGTCGATGATCCATCCATCCTCGGCCGCGGCGAGCTCGGCCAAGGCAGAGCCGGCAGGGATGGCCATACGGGTGAGGTCGTGGTCGAACTCCGGTGTGAGGTCGAGGTGTTCGCTGGGATCGTCGTTGTAGAGCGTGCAGGCCGCCAGCTGCTGACCTGTCCGATCGAAGGCTGTGAGGAAGACCCGGTCGGCGCGGGAGATGTTGTCCACGTGCACGGCGGTGACGGATGCGTCCTCGACGAAGTCGGTCAGCTCGAGTCGGGTGTGTGTCCGCAGGCGGGCTTCGAAACAGGCCATGAGCCAGCGGGCCTCCTCGAAACCCCTGAAGTCGTCTCCTCCAGGGTCAACGCTGTGCTCCGTCATGGCGAGGTCCCCTCTTTCGTTCGTATGGTCGTGATGGTGTCCCCAGTGGCGAGACATTGCACCTGGTGGTACGGCTCGCCGTGATGATGCGTGAAGAGCATTACACAGGCGTGGAAAGATTTCCAGTCGCAAAGATTCTCAGTGCTCAGGATGCGGGGATGGGCTCCCACCAGGAGCGATCGGCGCAGGCCATCCGGATCTGGTAGATCTCCCGCACGGAGGTGCTGAGTGCTCGGCTGCTGTGCTGGGCGAACCACAGGACGAGCCAGGCGGAGACCCGGCTCGGTCGTGGACCCAGGGCCTTCTCGCCGAGCAGGTGCAGCAGCAGGGCGGCGGTCTGCCGGGGCTCTTCGGGGTAGTTCTCGTGCGCCGGCAGCAGTGCGGGGTCGGGATCACGCCGGATCAGTCCGAGACCGTCGTGGGTCTCGACGATGAGGCGGAAAAGTCGTTCCTGGGCGGTCAGCCCACTGTGGGGGAGCACGACCTCGGGGTGCAGCGAGGTGACCGCGTGCCACAGCGGTTGAACGAGGTCGGCCCCCAGTCGCTCGAAGAAGGTGCGCTGCACGGTCGTCACCACCGGGTGGATCACGCCCAGGACGAGAGCCATGATGAGCAGGCTGATCGTGGCGGAGATCGCCTCCTTCTGAAGGAGGCTGTGGGTGAATACGGCATCTGAGGTCAGGCTGATGAACTTCAGGACGACGAAGATGCTCGCCGAGATCGCTGCACCCAGGGTCAGCAGCATGGACAGCCGGGCCGTGGGGAGCTGGTGCGGATTCAGTGCGGTCTTCAGACAAGCCCCGGCGACGACGCAGGCCATGGCGAGGAAGGCCAGCAGGTGGACGCCGTGGAAGGCCAGCACGACCTGATCGGTCCAGGTTCCGGTGTCGTGGTGCACTCCCCCGCCGAGCGTGTAGACGATGGCCCCCAGTGCGATCTCGATGCCGGCCACGACCGCGGTCATCGACCAGATGCGCATTCTGATCAGTCGGTCGGGTCCGTGTCTGCCGAAGGTCATCACCAGCAGGATCACCGCGGTCTGCATGATGAGGGAGGCCATCCGCCGGAAGATGTCGAGGATCCCGGGTACGACGGCCATCGGCAGCAGCTGCGTGGCACTGACGACGACGGCCATGGAGTACACCGCAGTGCGCAGCAGACGGGACTGCAACGAGGTGCGTCCACGCTGAGTGAATGCGGTGACGGCCGCGAGGATGAGGACGAGGCCGATGATGATGCCGGAGAGCATCAGGGGGAGGTGGATCTTCCGGCGAGGAAGGCCAGCACCGGGGACCGGTCCATCTGCTGGTGGTTCTCGATCTCCATCAGCAGACGCATCGCCAGCAGTTCGGCTCGCTTCTCGTGCGGGTCGTCGAAGACCGTGCGGTGGCACACCAGCTGTCCGTCGATGCACAGGTCGTTGTTGAGGATGTGGGCGTACTCGTGAGCGATGGTCTGGATGCGGTTCAGGGGCGAGAGGGAGGGGTCGAAGTACACATGGGCGACTTCTTCGACGAGGACTGTCAGGCCGCTGATGGTGGGGTGGCGCAGCTGTTCGGGGATGTGCGCCAGCTGTATTCGCACTCCGCAGGCGTCGGCGACTGCTCCGGCGAGGGTCTCGATGGTGGGGTTCTCGGGCCAGACGATCTTGCTCAGCGGATCACGGGTCATGATGCTCCTTCGTCCTGGTCCCCCGGTGGATCGTCGAGTCGTTCACTGCGACGGGCCAGCTCGATGATCGATCGAATGCTGTCCAGCGAGTCGCGGCTGAGACCGTGCACCCGCAGGGCGATCGTACGCTCGTCCGGGGTCAGCTCGTGGGCTGGCCCGGCTTCGTCGAGGGCGATCTCCTCGTCGTCGAAGAAGTAGGTCACCGGCACGTCGAAGGCGTCGGCCAGCGCCCGCAGGTGCTGCATGCGTGGATTCTGTGCCTGACCGCTGCGCAGCTGCTGCAGGTAGCTCAGCGACATGGGTGCGATGTCGCGCTCGGTCATGCG
>Ga0079226_10001870_pt1 | contig 16135 bp, 15 predicted proteins | sample Poulit2014_FD_76345 | JGI IMG/M metagenome (GOLD analysis project Ga0079226, IMG submission 76345) | Agricultural soil microbial communities from Georgia to study Nitrogen management - Poultry litter 2014 | ecosystem: Environmental > Terrestrial > Soil > Agricultural land | place: USA: Georgia...
ATAGCATTTCAATGGATACTTGACCCGTAATCAACATCCCCAAATTTGTTAAAATCAATTTGGTCATTTCATATGGCTGGACAAATCCAAACTCAATCGCTTTCCCAATCGATTTATCCATTTCTCTTTCCACTCCGACCTGGCCGAAAGTTTCCCCTCTTGCCTTGATTTCCCTCGGTACAACTGTTATCTCATTTTCACTGTTATCCCTTAAAACAGTCATGCTTAATTCTTTTTTTGGGTTTTCATACACAATCGTGTAAAATTCTTCCCAAGTGGAGACCGATGATCCATTGATTTGGATAACCCTATCCCCAGCTTCAAATCCAGCCTCATCTGCCGGGCTATCCGCTTGTACATTTGCGATAACTGCCTCATTTGAGGGGACCCCTTGAAATAGACCAATTAAAACAAAGATAACTATCGCCAAAAGAAAGTTCATAAACGGGCCTGCGAATAGCTGAGCCGCTCTTTTCCCGACACTTTTAGAAGCAAATTGCCTGTCATATGGTGCAATTTGGGTTTCTGCTTCATCCATGATAAAAAAGGCCTTTGGGTCTATCTCGAACTTCAATTTATTTTCTTCATCATCCACCTCATAACCTTCAATGATGAGATCATGATCCAAGTCTGCTCGCTCCACTTCAACAATACGGGCATTGGGATGTTTATCCTTGTTGTTTACAATGATTTTGTCCACTTTTCCCATATCGTTGAATTCCAACCCAATATGATGTCCCGGTTTAAGTTCAATAATCTCTGGATCCTCTCCGGCTACACGCACATATCCACCTATGGGAAGAAGACGGATTGTATAAAGGGTTTCATTTTTTTTGAATGAGAAAATCTTTGGACCAAATCCTATTGCGAACTCACGCGCCAGCATTCCAGTCTTGATAGCTAAAATTAAATGGCCAAGCTCATGTATAAACACAAGCAGACCAAACATGAAAATAAAAGCGATAACAGTCGTCAAAACAGGCACCTTCCTTCTTTCGGGTATGAGATAATTAGCTCTTTATCATACAGTATACGAGCACAGTCAAAGGAATATTTATAATTTTCATTTTAGATGAAGCCAATGACATACAAAAAAGGCAGTACAAATAATAGGCTATCAAAGCGATCCAGTATGCCACCATGTCCAGGCAAGATAGTTCCAGAATCTTTTACCCCAAAATGACGTTTGAAGGCGGACTCAACCAAATCTCCAAGTTGCCCAGCAATCGATGCTAGGACGGTTATACCAATCATGGTAAGAAAAGAAAACGGAAACGGTGCTACAAATTGGAATACAATCGCAACAATACTAGCACAAACAATACCGCCCATAGCACCTTCCACTGTCTTTTTTGGGCTGATGGATGGCATTAATTTTCGTCGACCTAGACGCCTGCCAACAAAGTAAGCACCTGTATCTGTTGCCCAGACAATGAAAAGAGCATATAACAAATGTGAAAGCCCTACATCGCGCGTATACATGAAGAAATAAAAACCAATACTTATATATGCCAACGAAATAAGATAAAATCCCGCTGTTTGGAAATTAAATTTATTTTTCAATAATACCGTGTATATAAATAATAACATACTTAAAATAATGATGATGTCTGTTTTTGTCAGATGTGTATATGGAAGTTCAGATTCCATGCCGGGATATAATATCATCCAGAGGGCCAATATAGATGTTATGACAGGAAAAAAATGCTTTTTGATTTTGGACATATCAATCAGTTCCATAAAACCAATCGTGGCCAATAGATAAATAAACAACATAAATGGCCATTTCCCGTAGAGGACAAACGGCACAAAAATAATAAGTGCGACTACTGCTGTTAATATACGTTGTATCATTTATGCTTCCTCACCTTAAATTCCTCCATATCGCCTTTTTCTCTTTTGATATTCCTGAAGGGCTTTTTGAAAAACATCCGCATGAAAGTCAGGCCACAGGACATCTGTAAACCAAAACTCGGTATAAGCTAATTGCCACAGTAAAAAATTGCTCAATCGCTGTTCTCCACTAGTCCGGATCAATAAATCCGGATCAGGCAAACCCTGTGTATATAAATATTTCGAGAACATATTTTCATCCAAGGCATCTGTTGATACTCGACCTGCATCAATATCACTCATAACTTGCTTGATGGCACGCATGATTTCGTATCGTCCCCCATAGTTTAAAGCAAAGTTCAAGATTAATCCATCATTGTCTTTTGTTTTTTCCTTGCCTGATTGAATTACTTTTTGTGTATGTTCAGGCAACTTATTAAAATCACCGATCGTTTCAATTTTGACATTGTTCTCTATCATTTCCGGTAAATAGATATGCATGAATTCCTTAGGGAGCTTCATGATATAATCAACTTCCGACTTTGGACGTTTCCAATTCTCTGTTGAAAAAGTATATAAGGTAAGAATTTTAATATGGCATGCAATAGCAGCTTTGACAATTTCCCTAACAATATTCATTCCTTCCTTATGACCGGCTATACGAGGTAATCCGCGTTTGTTTGCCCAACGTCCATTGCCATCCATAATAATCGCGACATGATGAGGCATATTATCTAAATTGGATAAAGGTTCGACATATTGTTTTTTGTTGAAAAATGGAAGTTTCATGAACATTTGATCCTCCGACTGCGCTTTACCTCTTTCAATCAAGAATAAAGGCTCATTTCAAATTAGTTTATAATAGTAGAGATTCCATTATATCATTTCAAAGTCACTTTTATCATAAAAATTGCAATAAAAAACAAAAACCCCCTTGTAAGAAGAGGGTTATAACTTCTAGTTTACATGGTATGTTGTTAAACTTCCATAATTTCTTTTTCTTTTGTTTCAACCATTTGATCAATCTCACCAACAAATCGGTCGGTATTTGTTTGGACATCATCTTGGAACGTTCTTAATTCATCCTCGGTGATATCGCTGTTTTTTTCCATCTTCTTCAATTGGTCATTTGCATCCCTACGGATATTACGTATTTGAACACGCGCTTCTTCGGCATATTTACCTATCACTTTTAAAAGATCCCTTCGTCTATCCTCTGTTAATGTCGGAATATTTATTCGCACTACATTCCCATCGCTTGATGGTGATAAACCAAGGTCTGCTTTTTGGATTGCTTTTTCAATATTACCTACTGAAGACTTGTCAAAAGGAGTAATGACCAATAACCGTGCTTCCGGTGCAGAAACCGTAGCCAATTGGTTCAACGGTGTATATGCCCCGTAATAATCAACATGTACCTCATCCAATAATGACGGATTGGCACGTCCGGCACGAACTGTTGCCAAGCTCTTTGAAAATGCCTGTACAGCTTGCTTCATTTGTTCCTGCATGTCTTTAATCGTTCCTGCTGCCATTTTTATTTCCCCCTTATTGTCGTTCCTATTGTCTCACCTATTACGACACGTTTGATATTTCCTTCTTCCGTAATTGAAAACACAATCAATGGTATATTATTATCCATACACAATGTGGATGCGGTTGAATCCATCACTTCCAGCCCTTCATTTAACATATCCATATGTGTTAATTTATCATATTTACGGGCACTTTTGTTCTCCTTTGGATCAGCTGAATAAACGCCATCCACATTATTTTTAGCCATTAAGATAACTTCTGCTTCAATCTCAGCAGCTCGTAATGCTGCAGTTGTATCTGTTGAAAAATAAGGGTTTCCAGTTCCTGCAGCAAATATCACAACACGTTTTTTCTCCAAATGACGAATGGCTTTTCTGCGTATGTATGGTTCAGCTACTTGTCGCATTTCAATCGATGTCTGTACACGCGTAGGAATATCAATATTTTCAAGACTATCCTGCAATGCAAGTGCATTCATGATTGTTGCAAGCATTCCCATATAATCCGCAGTTGCACGGTCCATCCCCATTTCACTGCCTACTTTGCCACGCCATATATTTCCCCCGCCAACAACTATGGCAATTTCGACACCTAACTGGGATACTTCTTTTACCTGCTGTGCGACTGATTGGATAACAGCAGGCTCTATCCCATAACCCTGCTTTCCACTTAGAGCTTCGCCACTTAATTTTAACACAATTCTACGGTAACGTGTTGTTGACATAATAACCTCCAGAGAATTTTTTTATATCTAGTTCTAATCTTGTTATGTCTTGAATGACAGACTTTAATGCATGTGACCCCAAAAAGGGCCACACTTATTTTAGTTCTTTATTTGACTCATAACTTCATCTGCGAAGTTTTCTTCTCTTTTTTCCATTCCTTCACCTACTGCATAACGAACGAACGTGCTGACAGTTGCACCATTATCAGCTACATATTTTTTCACTTTTTGGTCTGGATCTTTAACGAAGTTCTGCTCCAACAAACATATTTCTTCAAAGAACTTACCAAGACGTCCTTCAACCATTTTTTCAACAATTTTCTCTGGTTTACCTTCATTTAGCGCTTGTGTTTTAAGAACTTCTCGTTCGCGTTCAACTTCTTCTTTTGCAACGTCATCCCTCGATATATAGCTGGGACTCACGGCTGCAACATGCATGGCAACATCCTTCGCAACAGCATCATCTGTTGTTCCTTCTAACAGCGTCAACACACCAATGGTTCCACCCATATGTGTATAAGCACCAAATGCATCATTGTCTGATTTTGTCAATAAAGTGAAGCGTCTCAGTGAAATTTTTTCACCGATTTTTGCAACAAATGAATTGATGAATGCTTCAACAGTTGAATCTTCACCTTCTATATCCTGTTCCAACGCTTCCTCAACTGATTTCGGCTCAGCTTGTACTATATGCTTTCCAAGGACTCGAAGCAAGTCTTGAAACTGTTCATTCTTTGTAACAAAGTCAGTTTCACAGTTCACTTCAATCAATGCAGCTTTATTTCCACTTACTTCAATATGGGTAGACCCTTCCGCAGCAATACGGCCTGCTTTTTTGGCTGCTTTTGCCATTCCTTTTTCACGTAAGAAATCTATCGCTTTTTCCATATCACCGTCTGTTTCTTGGAGTGCCTTCTTACAATCCATCATACCTGCGCCTGTTTTTTCACGTAGTTCTTTTACCATTTGTGCAGTTATAGCCATTATTTTATCCTCCTAGAATTGTTTTCAAATATATAAAAGGTTTACGGGAGTCTAAAAACCTTTCCTAAAAAAAGGTGATAAAAGGCTTATCCCCTTATCACCATACCTTTTTGTATCACTTATGCTTCTTCTGATTTCTCTTCAGCTGTCTCTTCTGTGCTTTGTTCGGTTGATTCTTCCGGAGCATCTTCTTCAGGCGCTTCGACAGATTCGACCTCAGGTATTTCTTGTTCTTCTTCTTGTTTGACTTCTAAAATAGCATCAGCCATTTTTGAGGTCAGTAATCTTACGGCGCGAATGGCATCATCGTTTGCAGGGATAATATAATCAATTTCATCCGGATCACAGTTTGTATCAACAATACCGATGATCGGAATATTCAACTTATGCGCTTCTGCAATTGCAATGCGTTCTTTTCGAGGGTCGATAACAAATAAAGCATCCGGGATTCTATTCATATCTTTAATCCCGCCCAAAAATTTCTCTAAGCGAGCCTTTTCTTTCAATAAATTAACAGTTTCTTTCTTCGGCAACACATCGAATGTGCCATCTTCTTCCATTGTTTCGATATCTTTCATACGTTTAATTCGTTTGCGGATTGTTTGGAAGTTTGTTAATGTTCCACCCAACCAACGATGATTGACATAGAACATGCCTGAACGTGTTGCTTCATCCCTAACGGAATCTTGTGCTTGCTTTTTTGTACCAACAAACAAAATCGTTCCACCGTCCGCCACAACATTCTTAACGTATTTGTATGCTTCATCGATTTTTTTCACTGTTTTTTGCAAATCGATGATGTAAATGCCGTTACGTTCGGTGAAAATGTATTTTTTCATTTTCGGATTCCAACGGCGTGTCTGGTGTCCAAAGTGTACACCTGCTTCCAACAATTGTTTCATTGAAATGACTGACATTCAAAATTCCTCCTTGGTTTTTTTCCTCCGACCAGGTCATATTTGCATAAAACCAATTAATTCATTGGCACCATATACAAATCGCTGGACGTGTGTTATATTTACTTGTTCACATCTATTAATGAACTAAGTATTACACCAAAATTAAATATACCATATCGAAATATGTCAATCAAGTATTATGTTGATTTTAATTGTAAAAACATATGATGAACATTAATTTAGTTTTCCTGTCATTCATATCCATGCAGCATGTTCGCGCATATAAAAAAGCTAGTTTTAAACTAGCTTTTTTCAATGATTCATTGTGTTTCATTTATCTCGAACGTAGCTTGTCCAATTCTACCAAGAATTTATCGTTAAGTACTTTAATGAATGTCCCCTTCATCCCCAATGAGCGGGATTCAATAACACCTGCGCTTTCTAATTTGCGCAATGCATTGACGATAACAGATCTGGTAATGCCCACTCTGTCTGCAATTTTACTGGCTACCAGTAACCCTTCACTACCATTCAATTCTTCAAAAATATGATCAATTGCTTCCAATTCACTGTAAGACAATGAACTGATTGCCATTTGTACAACGGCTTTACTTCTTGCTTCCATTTCAATTTCAGCCGTTTTTTCCTGAAGGATTTCCATACCAACAACTGTTGCGCCGTACTCAGCAAGCAGTAGGTCATCTTCATTGAAACTATCTGTCAATCGCCCAAGTACAAGAGTTCCCAAACGGTCTCCCCCGCCGATTATAGGTACAATAGTCGTCAGACCAGATTTGAACAACTCGCGGTTCTCCACGGGAAATACAGTATGTGGTCTATCAATATCGATATTGGCGGTTGTTTCAAAAATGCTGCTTAGACCTCTGATGTATTCTTCTGGAAATTGTTTATCTTCCAACATGCCTTTCATTCGATCATTTTCAATTTCCTGATTGATGCTGAAACCAAGAAGTTTACCACGTCTGCTCAAAATGAAAACATTTCCTTTAATAACATCCCGCAAAGAAGCTGACATATCATTAAAGTCCACTGATTTTCCTGTTGATTTTTGTAACATCGCATTAATCTGTCTTGCTCTGTTTAATAATTCCATTTTTATATTCCTCCATTTCAATCATTGAATGTGATTTATATTTATGACAGGGATAAATGATACGCCACTCCTCATGCAAACATTCATCCCCGTAATATACTATTACAGAATAAATTGACTTAAGTCTTTGTCTTTTACAATTGTGCTTAGTTTTTCATCAACATAAGCGGGTGTAATCTCAATTGTTTCCATCGTTATGCTTGGCGCTTCAAAGGACAGATCTTCCAATAACCGTTCCAATATGGTGTGAAGACGCCGTGCACCGATATTATCTGTATCTTGATTGACTTGATAGGCAATTTCCGCCAGTCTATCAACAGCTTCGGTGGTAAACACAACGTTTATACCCTCGGTTCTCAACAGTGCTTGATATTGCTTCAACAGGGCATTGGACGGTTCGTTCAATATACGTTTGAAATCGCCTACTGATAACTTTTCCAGTTCAACACGGATCGGGAATCTCCCTTGCAATTCCGGGATTAAATCAGATGGTTTGGCAATGTGAAATGCACCTGCAGTAATAAATAACATATGATCTGTTTTCACTGCCCCATGTTTTGTAACGACTGTCGAACCTTCAACAATCGGTAATATATCACGCTGCACACCTTCTCTTGATACGTTCGGTGAATTATCTTCTTTGCCAGCTACTTTATCAATCTCATCAATGAAGATTATTCCAGATTGTTCCGCACGCTCAATGGCCAGTAATGCCGCTTCGTCCATATCAATACGTTTTTGTGCTTCCTGTTGTGTTAAGACAATCCTTGCCTGGCGGACAGTCATTTTTCTTTTTTTGGTTTTTTTGGGCATAAATTGACCAAGTGCATCTTGCATATTCATACCCATTTGTTCCATACCCGAACCTTGAAGCATGTCAAACATGGAAGGCTGAGCTTCTTCTATGTCGACTGTCACATAATAATCTTCCAATTCCCCGAGTGCAAGCTGATGCTCTATCCGCCGTCGTTTATTACTTATTTCATCATCTTTCGGGGTGTCATTTTCATCGGAATCATCATCGTCAGGATTTGAAAAAAACATCTCGAGTGGATTTTTGCTCGTATTTTTCTTTTTTGCTTGTGGGACCAATAATGAAACAAGTTTTTTGGTTGCAGCTTTCTCCGCCTCGGGTTTAACTTCTTCCATTTTTTCTTCCTTCACCATCCGAAAAGACATCTCAACGAGATCTCTAACCATCGATTCAACATCACGTCCAACATAGCCCACTTCTGTGAATTTTGTAGCCTCAACCTTGACAAAAGGAGCACCAACCAGTTTCGCAAGTCTTCTGGCTATCTCCGTTTTACCAACACCGGTAGGACCAATCATTAATATATTTTTTGGAACGATTTCATCTTTGATTTTTTCATCAAGTTGCATGCGACGATACCTATTTCGTAGGGCCACAGCCACTGATTTTTTGGCATTTGTCTGTCCGATAATATATCGATCCAGTTCTTCCACAATTTGTTTCGGAGTATAATCCAATCCCATACTAAAAAAGCCCTCCCTTTATTCCAATGCCTCCAGTGTAATATGGTCATTAGTAAAGACACATACTTCACCGGCGATTTCCAAGGCTGTCTGAGCAATTTCCTTTGCTGAAAGGTGACTGGCCTTTCTTACCAATGCACGACCTGCGCTCAGAGCGAAATTACCACCGGATCCAATCGCTAAGATGCCATCATCCGGTTCGATGACTTCACCTGTTCCGGAAACGAGGAACATATTGTCTTTATTCATGACAATGAGCATTGCTTCTAATTTCCTTAATACTTTGTCACTACGCCATTCCTTGGCAAGTTCCACTGCCGACCTTTTTAAATTCCCATCGAACGTTTCCAGTTTCCCTTCAAATTTTTCGAAGAGAGTAAAAGCGTCCGCTACAGACCCTGCAAATCCTGCCAGAACTTGCCCTTTGAATAATGTGCGGACCTTTTTCGCATTATGTTTCATGATGACCGAATTACCTAATGTTACTTGCCCATCTCCACTCATCGCACATCCATCATTATGTTTAATGGCGAATATTGTGGTTGCATGCATTTCCAATTATATCACCCCTAAACAAAATTATGTGTTGTTTGCTCGTGGATGGCTGTTCATATACACATTACGCAAGTGATTTTTTGTGACATGCGTATAGATTTGGGTGGTGGATAAACTTTCATGCCCCAATAGTTCCTGAACCGTTCTAAGATCGGCACCTTCATTCAACATATGTGTGGCAAATGTATGCCGTATTTTATGTGGATGGACATGTATCGTTAAAGCGGCTTTTTTAACAATGTTTGATAATACAAAATGAATTCCCCGTATTGTGATTTGGTCACCCCTGGCATTTAAAAAAATCGAATCTGTGGGAGATTTTGCTTTTTCCAATAGTACCTTTCTTCCATCATTCAAATACCTTTCTAGTGCATCGGCGGCAAATTGTCCAAAAGGTAGGTAGCGCTCTTTGTTACCTTTTCCAACAACCAGAACCGTCCCTACCGAAAAGTCGATGGAATCCAGCCTTAAACGTTGGCACTCACTTACACGCATTCCGGTTCCGTACAATAGCTCCAATAGGGCTTTATCACGTTGACCTGTGGGGCTTGTGACATCAGTTGCATCAAATAGTTTCTCCAACTCTTCCATATATAAGAATCCCGGTATACTTTTCTTCTGTTTTGGCAACACCACTTGATTGAAAGGGTTAATGGATACAAATCCCTCACGCTTCATAAATTTAAAGTAGGTTCTTAAACTAGATATTTTCCGAGAAACAGAACGTCTACCTAATTTTTGTTCGTATAGACGTGTTAAAAACAAACGCACCACCTGGAAATCAATATCAGATAGTTGCTCAATTCCTTCTTCTGTCAAAAAAGAGGAAAAGGTTATTATATCATCATGATAGTATGTGACCGTATATGGTGAGGCGTTTTTTTCAATCTGTAAGTATTCAACAAAGTCTTTTATATGTGCTTTTACACAACTCATGATATCCCACCTTGTGGAATCAACCATCCAGATGATTGATTGCTCCCCCTTAATAATAACAAGATTCTGAACAAATATCATTTATTTTCTCTTATACTTATTATCTTTTCCTAATTATCAATTTTTATACTGTTATGTAAATTAACCTTGCCAATGTTAAATTATATCTTTTCCCACGAAATTAGTCAACAAACACACTTATATGTTATAGATGGGCTGTTTTACCTGGCTTTTTTCCTGATATGCTCCCCCCATATCAAACTTAACCTGTATGATATCCGTAAAAAAAGACATAAAAAACACACGATACTCCTTAGGGACCAGGAGTATCGCACATACAATCATTCTTGTGTGTCTTCTTTATAGTCACAATTCGAACATTTTATTTGCATCTTTTTCTTGCTTTTTTTCTCTATAAGATATGAATCACACTTTGGACATGAACGATTAACCGGTTTATCCCATGACACAAAATCACATTCAGGATATCGATCACAGCCGTAAAATATCCGGCGTTTTTTGGATTTTCTTTCGACCACATCACCTTTTTGACATTTTGGACATGTCACGCCAACTTTTTTCAAAATAGGCTTTGTATTTCGGCATTCCGGAAAGTTTGAACAAGCAAGGAATTTTCCATAGCGCCCCATTTTGTATACCATTTCATGCCCACATTTTTCACAATCAATCCCTGCAGGTTCATCTTTTATTTCAATTTTCTCCATTTCCGCTTCTGCCACTTCCAACCGTTTATGGAAACCACTGTAAAAATCGTCAATTAAATGGATCCAATCGGTTTTACCCAGTTCAATGGAATCCAGATCATCTTCCATTTTCACCGTGAAGTCGACGTCGATAATCTCCGGGAAAAACTCCTTGAGCAAATCTGTCACAATCGATCCCAACTCTGTCGGTACAAAACGTTTATTTTCCATTTTGACATACCCTCTGCGTTGAATGGTATCCAGTGTTGGTGCATATGTCGATGGTCTTCCAATTCCTTTTTCCTCCATTGTACGAACGAGTCTTGCCTCCGTATACCGTGGGGGTGGTTGAGTGAAATGTTGATTCGGTTTGATATCCTTGGCAGTGACGACCATGCCTTCTTCCAAATCCGGCAATAATTTATTTTCTTCTTTCTGCTTATCATCTGTGCCTTCCACATACACTTTCATAAACCCTTTGAATTTCACTTTCGAACCGGTTGCCCGAAACATGACACTATTATTCAATAAATCAACGCTCATTGTATCCATGACTGCGGGAGCCATTTGGCTCGCCATGAAACGTTCCCATATAAGTTTATAAAGACGATACTGATCTCTTGTTAAAACAGACTTCAAATCCTTTGGTTCTCTTTTCGAGGATGTTGGGCGTACTGCCTCATGTGCATCTTGCGCACCTTCTTTTTGCTTTGTGTTTCCCTGGTAACCAACGTATTGTTTGCCATATTTAGCTTCAATCAGACCTTTAGCTTCACTCTTGGCAGAGGCTGAAATCCGTGTTGAGTCTGTACGCATATACGTAATCAAACCGGTAATTCCGCCTGAACCTTTGCCAAGGTCAATCCCCTCATACAATTGCTGTGCGATCATCATCGTTTTTCTGGCGCGGAAATTCAATTTTCGCGCTGCCTCCTGTTGGATGGATGATGTTGTAAACGGCTTGGCAGGTTTACGTTTACGTTCGCGTTTAGTTACTTTATCAATGGTAAACGATTTATCTTGGATTTTTTCTGTAATCTCTTTAACGTCTTTTTCTGTGTTCAATTTCTTCTTTTTACCATCCACACCGTAAAAAGAACCCTCAAAAACATCTTTATCTTTTTCAAACTTGGCATCAATCGACCAATATTCCTCCGGTTTGAAGTTTTCGATTTCCTTTTCACGGTCGATGACCATCTTCAATGCAACTGATTGGACACGGCCGGCGCTCAATCCCTTTTTGACCTTTTTCCAGAGTAGCGGACTTATATTATAACCGACAAGCCTATCCAGAATCCTTCTTGCTTGCTGTGCATCGACCAAATCAGCATTGATGGCCCGTGGATGCTTGAACGACTCCTTGATGGCATCCTTGGTGATCTCATTGAAAACGACACGACATTCGGAAGAGTCATCAACATTCAGTACATGAGCCAAATGCCATGCGATTGCCTCTCCTTCTCTGTCGGGGTCAGCGGCAAGATAAATCTTTTTTGCTTTTTTGGCAGCCGCCTTCAATTCTTTTAATACATCTCCTTTACCACGTATTGTAATGTATTTCGGTTTAAAGTTATTTTCCTCATCTACACCCATTTGGCTCTTAGGCAAATCACGCACATGACCCATCGACGCCTTTACTGTATACTTTTTACCTAAATAACGTTTGATTGTTTTTGTTTTAGCGTGGGATTCAACAATTACTAGATTTTCCGACATATTTTATTCCTCCTACACTGAGGTTCCATTAAACTTGAAATCTTCACTAATAGTAAGTATATCTTCTAAATTTGTCAAACATGTTTTGAAATTTCCCGGCCATTTATTATATATAAATCGTGCTTTCTCGCCAGTTTTTATTTTTAAATTCCCATGATGCCTTAACCATTTCCCAATTATTAAGTAGATCATCCGGGTGGGTAATGAGCATTGCCCCATCTTGGATCATCCGATGGCATCCCATTGTTTGGGGGATGATCGGGGATCCCGGCACTGCATACACTTCTCTTCCTTGTTCAAGTGCTTGGTCCACCGTGATTAATGTACCACTTCTTTCAGTTGCTTCCAAGACAAGGGTTCCATAACTGAGACCACTGATAATCCGGTTTCGTTCGGGAAAATGATAACGCTCGGGCCTGACAGATGGTGGATATTCAGACAACACCAACCCATGCTTTTTTATTTCATGAAAAAGGGAAATATTTTGCCTCGGATATATATGATGAAAGCCACCACCAAGTTCAGCGATTGTTTTCCCTTTCATATATAAAGTCAGTCGATGGGCATAACTGTCAATTCCCTTTGCCATCCCACTAACAATGACCCAATCTTTTTCGATGGGGTGAGTGAGAATACGACGTAATTTAGGCATGGCTTCTTTGGATGGATTTCTCGTTCCTATGACACTTAAGGAAGGGGTATCATCAAGTAACTCCACATTTCCAACTGCGTATAAAACAAAGGGTGAATCTTTTATTGGTTTTAACACATGTGGGTAGTTATCGTCAACTATTGTTATGGCGGTAAAGTGGTTTAAATCCTTTTTAATGTCTCGTATAATAGAATAATCATGAAGGTCGGACAAGATATTGACGGCTCGTTCTGAGGATATGGAGAAGAGGTTTATGAATTGTGTTTGCGTCAATGAATAAATCGATTTGAGAGATGGGTCAAACTGAACCATCAAACGCATTGTTTTTCTGGTCATGCCCTTACAGCGGTGGATATGAAGAAGACGGTTACGAACTTCCCGCAAATAATCACTCCTTTTTGATAAAGTCAATCAGGAGCTCAAGCCATGTTGAGCCCCTTATTAACATTAATGTGTCTTACATTTTTCATCCAAATTATGTTCTTTTAAAGCTTTAATCATTGTTTCCCCCATGACTGCAGGTGTATCTGCCACATGAATGCCACATTCCTTCATGACACTGATTTTTGCCTCTGCTGTACCAGAACCGCCTGATATGATGGCACCAGCATGTCCCATCCGTTTTCCGGGAGGTGCCGTTGCACCACTGATGAAGGCCGCAACAGGCTTTTTCATGTTCGCTTTAATCCATTCAGCAGCTTCTTCCTCGGCCGTACCGCCAATTTCTCCGATCATGACAACAGCTTCTGTGTCCGGATCGTCATTGAAAGCTTTCAGTACATCAATAAAGTTTGTTCCATTGACAGGGTCCCCGCCGATACCAACTGCACTTGACTGGCCATATCCTTCTTCAGACAATTGATGGACTGCCTCATAAGTCAATGTTCCGGAACGGGAAACAACACCTACATGACCTTTTTTGTGTATATAACCGGGCATAATTCCGATTTTACATTCATCAGGCGTAATGACACCAGGACAATTTGGCCCGACCAAACGTGTTTTCTTTCCTTCCATATAACGTTTAACCTTGACCATATCCAAAACAGGAATGTGTTCAGTAATACATATGACGAGTTCAAGTTCTGCATCAACAGCTTCCATAATGGCATCAGCCGCAAATGGAGCTGGAACATAGATAACAGAAGCATTGGCACCTGTTTCACGGACGGCATCGATGACCGTATTAAATACAGGTACACCTTCTACTTCTGTACCACCTTTTTTCGGGGTGACACCTCCGACAATTTTTGTTCCATATTCAAGCATCTGTTTTGTGTGGAATTTCGCTGTGCCACCGGTAATTCCCTGAACAATTACTTTTGTATCTTTATTAACATATACACTCATTTAATGTCCGCCCTTTCTGTTTAATCTCTTTATCACTATTCCAAATGAATTATTTAACCATGTTCACGATTTTTTTTGCACCGTCTGCCATGGAATCGGCTGATGTGATGTTCAAGCCGGATTCATCAAGGATTTTCTTCCCTAAATCAACGTTTGTTCCCTCAAGACGAACAACAAGCGGAATGTCCATCCCTACTTCTTTCGTTGCAGCTACAACACCTTCTGCAATGACATCACACTTCATGATACCACCGAAGATATTGACAAAAATACCTTTCACGTGAGAATCGGACAGAATTATCTTGAATGCTTCTGTAACTTTTTCAGCCGTTGCACCGCCACCAACATCTAAGAAGTTTGCGGGGTCGCCGCCGTAATGCTTGATAATATCCATTGTCGACATGGCAAGGCCTGCGCCATTTACCATACAACCGATATTTCCATTTAAAGCAACATAGCTTAGATCATACTTGGATGCTTCAATTTCTTTTTCATCTTCCTCATCCAGATCACGTAATTCGGTAACATCTTTTTGACGAAATAATGCATTATCATCGAAGTTCAATTTCGCATCAAGTGCCATAACTTCCCCATCGCCTGTCGTTACCAAAGGATTGATTTCCGCAATGGAACAATCTTTCTCGACAAATGCCTGATAGAGTCCCATCATGAACTTCGTGGCCTTGCCAATCAATTCGTCATCCATGTTTATATTAAATGCAAGTCTTCTTGCTTGGTAAGGTAATAAACCAACTACCGGATCGATTACTTCTTTAAAGATTTTCTCAGGCGTCTTGGCAGCGACTTTCTCAATTTCTGTACCGCCCTCTTCAGATGCCATCATAACAACACGTGACGAGGATCTATCCATAACAACCCCGACATAATATTCTTTTTTAATATCGCACCCTTCTTCGATAAGCAGGCGTTTAACTTCTTGGCCTTCAGGACCTGTTTGATGCGTAACCAATGTTTTTCCCAAAATTTCATCCGCATATGTACGCACTTCTTCCATGTTTTTGGCAATTTTAACTCCACCTGCATTACCACGGCCACCTGCATGGATCTGTGCTTTTACAACTTTTACGGGTGTAGTCAATTTTTCTGCAGCTTCAACTGCTTCATCAACAGTATATGCAACATGTCCGGTCGGAACTTTCACACCAAAACTTTGCAGTACTTGTTTGCCTTGATATTCATGAATGTTCATCTTATATCCTCCCATCAAAATTCACTGCATTTCCATTGTATAAAAAAACATACTATTTCACAAGAATAAGCGACGAAATACGATAAATTACCTCATATTACACACCAAAGATTGCCGGTGATCAATTCCTTCGATGATGATATAGGCAAACTTTTACACGGTCCACATCCGTCTTTTCATTCCCGAAAATGGGCGCATTGGTGTTCGTCATTCAATTCTTCAAACCTATTTTTCACTGTTTCAGCCGAAACATGCGTTGTCAATCCAATAATCCATCTTTACTATGATAGTAGATCGCGAATAGGAGCAAACGATTTCCTGTGGTGGATGGTGACTCCTTTTTTTCGAAGAGCCTCATAATGATGTTTTGTACCGTATCCTTTATTTGATAAAAAGTCGTATGCCGGTATCTCTTCATGAAGTTC
>Ga0079226_10001871_pt1 | contig 16128 bp, 17 predicted proteins | sample Poulit2014_FD_76345 | JGI IMG/M metagenome (GOLD analysis project Ga0079226, IMG submission 76345) | Agricultural soil microbial communities from Georgia to study Nitrogen management - Poultry litter 2014 | ecosystem: Environmental > Terrestrial > Soil > Agricultural land | place: USA: Georgia...
TATATAACTATAATAGGAGGAGCCAATGTAGATATTGTAGGTTTTCCCTATGAAAACTTAAAGATGAAAGACTCAAATCCAGGTAAAACTAATATATCCTTAGGTGGAGTTAGTCGAAATATTGGAGAAAATTTAGCAAGATTGGGTATTGATACAAAACTTATAACTACTATTGGGAATGATAATTATGGAAGATTAATTATAGATGAGGGAATGAAAGTAGGCTTAAATATGTCAGATTCTCTAATATTACAGGATTATTCTACTTCTACTTATTTATCTATATTAGATGAAAATGGTGATATGGAAGTAGCTCTTTCATCTATGGATATCTTGGAAAAAATCAGTATTTCTTTTATTGAAGAGAAGAAAGATATAATAGAAAACTCTAGGCTATGTGTTGTAGATACTAATTTGCCAGGGAAAACTCTAGAACATATGGTGACTAATTTTAAATCTAATTATTTTTTAGATACTGTGTCGACAACAAAGGCTGAGAAAGTCAAGGATTTTATTGGGTACTTCCATACAATTACTCCGAATAAAATAGAAGCTGAAATATTGTCTGGCATAAAAATCAATAAGGAAGATGATTTAAAATTAGTAGCAAAACATTTTATTGAGAAAGGAGTAAAAAGAGTAATAATTTCCCTTGGGGAAAAAGGAATATTTTATTTTGATGGAGATACTGAAGTAAGGATGATATCACCAAAAGCCAATGTAGTTAATACAACAGGAGCTGGTGATGCTTTTATGGCAGGTTTAGCTTATTCCTATTTCAATGATTTTGATATAAAAGAAACTTTAAAATTTGGAATAGCAATGTCTATTATGACTTTGGAAGATAGTAGGACTATAAATCCAAATATTTCAGTAGAAAAAATAAATAAAAAGATAAAGGAGATAGAAATATGTTAGATGAATATATAGTTATAAAGGATGAAGTAAAAGAGGCATTAGAAGATAATAAGCCGGTAGTAGCTTTGGAGTCTACAATAATTGCCCATGGGATGCCTTATCCTGAAAATATAAAAGTGGCTTTAGAAGTAGAAAATATAGTTAGAAAAAATGGTGCAGTACCTGCCACTATTGCAGTACTAGATGGAAAGTTAAAAGTGGGACTTAGTAAAGAAGAAATAGAATACTTAGGTAAAGGTGATAATATCTATAAAGTGAGTAGAAGAGATCTACCTTTCGTTGTAGCAAATAAATTGGATGGGGCCACTACAGTAGCTGCTACTATGATCATATCGGAAATGGTAGGGATAAAAGTCTTTGTAACCGGTGGTATAGGAGGTGTTCATAAAGGGGCTAATGAAACCTTTGACATATCGGCAGATCTTCAAGAATTAGCTAATACCAATGTGGCTGTAGTATGTGCAGGAGCAAAATCAATATTGGATATAGGCCTTACTTTAGAGTATCTTGAAACTTTTGGCATACCGGTTCTAGGATTTAAAACTGAAGAATTCCCTGCATTTTTTACAAGGAAGAGTGGTTTTAATGTAGATTTTAAGATTAATAATAAAGAAGAATTAGGAAAGTTTATAAAGGTTAAATGGGAGTTAGGATTAAAAGGTGGAGTAGTAATTGGAAATCCAATACCTGAAGAAGATGAAATGGATTTTGATGAAATAAATAAGGCTATTAATGATGCCCTTAAGGAAGCCGAAGAGAAAGGAATAGAGGGTAAAAAAGTAACTCCTTTCCTTCTAGATAAAGTGAAAGAAAAAACTGGTGGAGACAGTTTAGAATCAAATATAAAATTAGTATATAATAATGCTAAGTTAGGTGCTAAGTTAGCAACTGAATTAATAGGCTAAATAAAAAACTGGCAGATTGAGTGATAAATCTGCCAGTTTTTTTATTGTTTAAGAAGGTATGCTTTTTAGGTAATGAAAAGCTGATATTGTCCACTGGGCACTCTTACTAGAAACTTTTATTTATGTATTTTTGCTAAAAATAATATAGATAAAACTTATAAAAAAAGGATTAGTATAAATAAAAACTATTGTTATTTTTATTACACAAATGGTATAGTAAAGTCTGGGTAAAAAGATATATTAGGAGGAATGAAAATGAAAATTGCATACGTTATTAATTCGGACAATTGCAGACAAATTTTAAGGGATATGATTGTACCACAAATGGAGGCAGGAAATCATGGTGCAGAAGTTGTAGGGATGTTCTTTGTCTTTGACAATACTTATTTACTATTAGACAATACAGATCTTGGGAAAAGATTACAAAAGCTTCATGAGAAAACAGGAATGATAATACTAGCTTGCGATCAATGTGTTCTAGAAAGAGAAATACAAGACAAAATAATACCTGGTGCCGCTATAGGATGTTTTCCAGTATTATACGGATGTTTAGATTCAGCTGAATTAGATCAGGTTATAACTTTATAATGTACATAAATCTATATAACATAAGATTTATAACTAGTATATTAAACTAGAATATTAAAAAACATCCATTAACTTAAGAATCTATAAAACTACATATAGCACATGAAGTTGGGGGTGTTGTAATTGTCCAAGGTGTTTGTAGAGTTTATAAATACATGAGCTGGATGTGACGGTAATACCAGGGCTGTGGAGGCTGCTGCAGCAAAATACGATGATAAGGTTGAAGTTAAGATTTATTATGCAGGTAAAGATTTTGATTATATAAAAAGATATGGTGTTATATTTAGAGGTACTATGATTATTAATGGAAAGAAAAAGATAGACAGGCTATCAAAAGACATTATTGAAAAAGAAATACAAAATGCAGTTGAGGAATTGTGCTGAATGGAGATGAGTTAAGGATATGGTTATATTTGATTTTATGAAATCAATTCTGCTTGCTGCAATAAACATGTTAAATGGAGCCTCGCCATGGCTAATATTTAGTTTTGCTATTGCGGGGCTATTGCGTGATCTCTTATCACCTGAAAAATTTCATAGAGCTTTAGGAAATACTAAAATAAGCTCCTTATTGAAGGTGACTATATCAGGAATGTTTCTACCTATCTGTAGTTGTGGAACTATTCCACTAGGGATAAGCATGTATTATTCAGGAGCATACCTAGGCCCTGTACTAGCATTTATGACATCTACTCCCATAATAAATCCCTGTGCAGTCATATTGAGCTATGGTCTTCTAGGTAAAGAAATTACTATTATTTATTTAATAGTTGGCTTTACTCTTCCAATTATCATAGGTATTATTGCTAATAAGTTTGGAAGGGATGAATTAAAAATGCCAGGAGTAGAGGAACAAATAGTTTCTATGACCATAGAAGATGATATTACACTATGGGAAAAAGTAAGGTCAGGTATGATTTGGGCATTTAATGATTTAGCATTAATAGTTAGTAGATACGTAATGATGGGGATGATTTTAGGTGGTTTTATTGTAACGGCTTTTCCGGATACTTTTATACAAAGATATCTTGGAAATCCTAGTATGCTGTCTCTTGGAAATATAGCTATATTGGCTACGGTTATGTATGTATGCGCTGTAGGGCATATTCCATTTATAGCTGCATTAGTGGCTAGTGGGGCTGCACCAGGAGTTGCTATTACTTTTTTAATGGCTGGGGCAGCTACGAATTTTCCAGAGCTTATAAGTATATATAAAGTAATTGGAAAAAGAGCAGCAATAATGTATGGAGCTATTGTTGCGACAGCTGCATTGTTTGTAGGAGCTTTAACAAATAAGATATTAATGCCTGGATTTGAACCTGTCATTAACTTTAATACAATAGATAAGTCTATAGAAAGTGCAAATAAATTAATTTTTGCAGCCCCAGAGCCATTAAAGTACTTATGCTCAGCCATTATATTTGTTTTATTTTTAAAGTCTGTTATACCAGATGTAAAAGAAGAATTGAAAAAAATGAAATCAAAAGAGGTATAAAAATGAAATGGAAAAAGGCTAGGCTGGCTATACTTATTATAGTGATTGTTGGTTTGGGGGGTTGGGCATTTAATCAGGATAAAATAAGGCAGGAAGAAGACTTAGGTGTGAGTTTAGGAAATGAATTATTACTTCATTTTAAATCAGAGTACCCAGATAAAGAGGTTTTGAAATGTGGGTATGAGGATGTAAATGATGATGGTATTAAGGATTTGGTAGTAATATTCAATAATAATAAAAAGTCTAATGGAATGGTTGTAGTGTTAGATAATGGAGAATATTACAGTATTACAGAAGAGGTTCCAGCTCCAATAGAAAATCAAACCATAGAATTTAAGAATATTGATGAAATTGGTCCTATAGAGTTTATTGTTTCAGGATCTAAAAATGGAAGATTTGGATATGCAATTTTTAGAGTTGAAGATTTAAAAATAAAAGACTTATTTGGAGAGGGAATGGAAGATTGTTGCTAGTGTGAAATAACAGGAGGTATATTGAAAATGAAAAAGAAAGCATTGTTATTTATCTTAATAGGAATAATTGTTTCAACATTTCTTATTGGTTGTCAAAGTAAAAGTGTAGATAAAACAGGAAAGGTTGACGGCACAGGTGATTATGAAATAAACCTAGGATATTATAACTGTGATCATATGGTTGGGGCTTGTGTAGGGGAAGCTACAGGAATATATGAAGAACTGGGACTAAATGTAGTAATCACAGGAAATGGGAAAGTGCCTGAAGCTATGGCAGCAGGGCAAATGGATGCTGGTTATATAGGTAATAGAGGGTTAATTGGAGCTAATGGACAAGGTTCTCCAATAATGATAGGAGCTAATAATCATATAGGTGGATCAATGTATCTAGTGGCATCAAATGATGTAGAGAAACCAGAAGATATATATGGGGAAAAAGTGGCTATTGGTGACCCATCTACTAATGAATCTTGGTTAGCAGGCTATTCAAAAATATTAAATTTATCTACTGAAGAATCTGATTATGATCTAGTTAATATAGGTTCAGATGCAGATAAATATGCAGCTTTAAGTACAGGGCAGATTAAAGCTTTCACGGCTTGTGATCCTTGGGGTTCTATGGCAGTACATGAGGGAACAGGGAAAATTATGGCTACATATATGGAAATGGATGAAAGGATGGGAATTTGTTGTGCATTTTCCTTAAACAAAAACTTTGTAGAAGAACATCCAGAATTAGCTAAGAAATTACTATTGGCTCATCAGAAAAGTATTGAATATGTATATAAAAATCCTTATAATGCAGCTAAAATTTTTGCAGAATATTATAAAGTGCCAGAAGAAGTTGCAATAATGACTATTTATAAAAAATGTGTAGAGGAAGGTAGAACTTTAACATGGAAAATTGAAGAAGAAAACTTTAAGCATGCTTATGATGTGTATAAAAGATATGATTTAATAGAAAAATTACCAGAGTTTGAAGATTTAATAGCCTATGATATTTATGAAGCTGCTGATTTACGTGATTTTAATGAATTTATAAAGGAAGAAGTGGATCCAGAATTTCCCGTAGGAATGAGTTATGAGGACTTTAAGAAAAAGGCAATGGAGATAAATGAATAGAATACTTTTAATTACATTTATTATTGGATTAATAATATCCATAGCATTTATTTTACCAGAAGAAAACTTAGGTGAAAAGATAAAAATAGGTGTATCAGATGATACGTCTGGTTTTGTAGTAGATTATATGATTCGACATGGGAACCTTTCAGGTTTAGGAGAGGATGAAATGGAGGCATATTTTATTAAAGATTGCTGAGCTAAAACTACTCAATGGGCCTTGAGCTCAGATATTTTAGATATGGCTATAATTTGCAAGGAAGCAGCTGAGGATTTTTTAGAGAATGTAGAAGGATTTGAAGTCGTTTGTGAGTGCATAAAGAACTCTGATATTTTTGTAATGAAAACAGATAAGCCTCAAAAAGTAGGTATGACTCAAGATAGGGATTATCAAAAACAATTAATTAAAAAAAGATTTGGTGAAGATGTTGAAATAGTACCAATGATGCTGGGTGCCCTTCCATATGCATTGGAAAATGATGAAGTAGATGCTATTGTAATAGACTTTATGAAAGGCATACATTTGAATGGGAAAAAAGAAGATACAGTTTTAGATGAAGACTACAATACATATGTACTATTAGTAAGTGAAGAATTTAAAGAAAGTCTTGAATTTAAGAGATTTATAGAAAGTTATAATATGTCCCTAAAGGATTTAATGACAAATGATATGAAATTAAAAGAGCATTTTTATAATTATACAAAAAATAATCTACAAGAAGGGGGGCTAGAGAAATGGAAGATAAAAATTCAGGTTTTGATGGAAGATTGAAAAGTAAAGAAGTGACAAAAAAGGGGCTAAAAGATGGAATATATAAAATCCTTGTTTTTTTAATTATTGCAGGATTATGGCAGTATCTTGCTATGAAAATAAATGTACCTTTGCTTTTACCTACTCCAAGAGCAACAGCCTTAGCATTGTTTAATTCAGTGACAGATACTGAAATTCTAATTAATTTATTTATTACAATGCAAAGAGTTATGAAAGGATTTTTAGTTGCATTATTTGTAGGAGTACCTTTAGGATATATAATGGGGCTTTCACAGACTGCGGAAAAAATGCTGGGAGGCATAATAGATTCAGTTAGGCAAATACCTATTATGGCTTGGGTTCCTCTTACAATAATTTGGCTTGGGATAGGGGATGGGCCTACTATATTTATGATAGCATTATCTGGGATATTTCCAATTATATTAAATACTATTGAAGGTGTTAAGAATATATCGAAAGACTATTATAATGGAGCTAAAAGTATGGGAGCTGGACCATTTAGTATATTTATCAATATAATAATTCCAGCATCATTACCAAATGTACTTACTGGGGCAAGAATTGCAGTGGGTACTGGCTGGATGTCTGTTATCTGAGCTGAGTTCATTGCTACGAGTGCCGGTCTTGGCTACTCTATGGTTGAAGCCCAAACTAAGATGCAAACGGATGTGCTTATGGCACTTATGTTTATGTCTGCGTTTGTTGGCTTTGGTATTGATAGGATACTACAGTTTATTAATAGAGCACTTACTAAATGGAGGCATATATAGTGAAAGAACTAAAAGTAGAAAAAATAAATAAAACTTTTATGAATAATGGAAAGAAAAATCAAGTTCTTAAGGATATTAGTTTTGAAATAGAAAAAGGTCAATTTATATCTTTATTAGGTCCATCGGGTTGTGGAAAAACTACACTTTTAACAATAATAGCAGGATTTCAAAAGGCTGATTTAGGGGCTACATTAGTAGGAGGGAATGAGGTGAAAAAGGCAGGACCAGATAGAGGATTTGTATTTCAAAACTACGCTTTATTTCCATGGATGACTGTAAAAGAAAATATATTATTTCCAATGAAACAGACTAAGATGCCAAAAGACACAAGAAAAGAAAGATTAGAACATTTATTGAAGGTAGCCCAATTAGAAGGTAAAGAAAATTTATATCCACATCAAATTTCAGGTGGAATGAAACAAAGGACCGCATTAGTAAGAGCATTAGCGACAACACCAGATGTACTTTTAATGGACGAGCCTTTGGGGGCATTAGACTTTCAAATGAGACAAAGATTACAGGATGAATTGGAAGATATTTGGTTAGAAGATAGGACTACAGTTGTTATGGTAACCCATGATGTGGATGAGGCTATTTATTTAAGTGATAGGGTAATCGTAATGTCAACAGATAAAGGAAGAATAGTAGAAGATATGTACATAGATCTAGATAGACCAAGGGATAGAAAAAGTGTAGGATATGAAAAATATAAAGATAATTTAACGGATATTTTAAGTAAATTAAATATGCCAATGGAGGTATAAAATATCTTAATTAAAAGCATAGAGAATAGATAGTCTTACTATATACTATCTATCCTCTATTAATTATAAAAGAATTAAGTAAATTTTATTATGCTTAAACAAATTCTGTTGTATTTAAGTGAGCTATTTTATTTATATTTAATTACCTATCTTTTAATTAGAGTAATAAATATTTGAAATTGTTCTACCAACTAGGTTAATATTTTACTAAATGCTATATTTTCCTTTTTATAAATTTTTATACTTTTTCAAATAGTATTAAATTACTGTGATAGAATATGTTCATCCTAGCGTTATACTGTAAAGGATGAGTGAAGATAATATTTTTGATTAGCTATGGTGAAAGCTTAAAAGTTTGACGAAGTTAAAAGCATAAAATTAAGTTAAGTTTTTATTTAGGCAGTGACTTTTTAACAACCATTATTAAAAATTTGGGTATTTTTTATAAATTCATTTAGATAACATTTCTTTAATATCCTGAGTCGGCTTATTAGGATAATCTACTATATTTCCTTCCCATGTCCTAAACTTAATATAATCTCTTCCTCTTGAAATTAAGTATTGCGGTGAAATAGGAGTTTTACCTTTTCCATTAGGAGCATTTACTATATAGGTTGGTATAGCCATTCCAGAGGTATATCCTCTCAGATGTTCTATTATTTCTATGCCATCATCAATAGATGTATTAAAATGGGTGGTTCCAATAACATTTTTAGCATGAAATATATAATAAGGCCTAACTCTACATTTTAAAAGTTCATGATTTAAAAGGCGCATTACATATTTATTATTGTTTATTCCATTTAGTAATACCGCTTGATTTCCCAAAGGAATCCCTGCAAGAGATAATTTATCACAGGCTTTTTTAGATTCTTTAGTTATTTCCATAGGATGATTAAATTGAGTATTTATATAGATTGGTGGATACTTCTTTAATATACTAACAAGATTATCAGTAATTCTTTGAGGCATAGTCACCAAGGTTCTAGTTCCTAGTCGTATATAATCTACAGTTGGAATTTTATATAGTTCCCCAAGTAACCAATCTAGCATATCATCAGATAAGGCTAAGGCATCTCCTCCTGTAATTAAAACATCCCTTATTTCAGGGTTAGCTTTTATATATTCTATGGAATCTATGAGGTCTTCTTTTGAATTGTGATGGTCTGAGGAACCTATGTTTCTTCTCCTTTGACAATGTCTACAATACATTGCACATATATTTGTAACATTTATTATAAGTCTATCGGGATACCTTCTCGTTATGACCCCAGCCGGGTTAGTAAATTCTTCACTCATAGGGTCCGAGTCGCCTTCATTTGTTAATTCAAATTTTGTGGGGATAGACTGTAGTTTAACTGGATCAAATTTGTTATCGTCATCTATTAGGGAAAGGTAATATGGAGAAATGCCCCAACGATATTTTTGACCGACATTTTTAATATCACTTATTTCTTCTTGAGTCAAAGAAACTACCTGTTTTAATATATTTAAGTCGGTGATTCTATTGCTCAACTGCCACTTATAATCATTCCAATCTTTTTCACTAGCATTTAGAAGTGAAAGTATCTTTTGTTTTTTTTCCTCAGTTTTTCTTTCTTGTTCTTTCGACATACCCTTTGGGATTTTATCCCTTACCTCAAGATAGTCCTCAATTTCAGATTTTAACTCACAGGCTCTTTCTAAAGCTATAGCTTTTTTTGTTTTACTTGTATTCATTGGAAATGGACACTCCTTTCATGTTGTATAGTTTGTATAAAAATTAAATTTTAGTATGGATAGTGAAAAAGTGGTTTAACCTGGATTATAACAAATAATATGGTAAAGTGCAAATTTCCTGGGTATTACTCACTATGACTGATTGATAAAGTTTGTTGAATTTTATATAATAGAGTAGTTCAATAAATTAGGAGGGAAAGTTTTATGTCTAATACAAAAAAAGTAGCAAAGTCGGCTGCAATGATAGCCGTACTTACTTTAATTAGTAAATTTTTAGGTTTTATTAGGGAAATGCTCATTGCTTATAAATTTGGTTCAGGATATGAGACGGATACATATTTTGTAGCTATGACAGCAACAGTTCTTATTATGAGTACTGTTGGGGCAGCTTTAAATACTACCCTTATACCGATATTTTCTGAAATTGAAGAAAAAAAGGGAAAGAAACACAAGGTTAAGTATTTAAACAATGTTTTAAATGTAGTCTTCATAATAACCATTGTATTAGGCATATTAGGATATTTTCTTTCTCCTGTAGTAATTCGAATATTGGCCAAAGGTTTTACAGGTGAGCAGTTTAAATTGGCAGTAAAGCTTAATAGAATAGGACTACCAATTATGATTTTTTTAGGCTTTACTTATATATTTTCAGGTTTTCTTCAAAGTAGTGAAATCTTTGGTCCTCCAGCTATTGCTGGAATTCCTTTTAATTTAGTTTATATAATATACTTATTTATATTTTCTAATAAACTAGGAGTAGTAGGACTTATGGTTGCTAGTGTAATAGCAGCATCAGCTCAATTTTTAATCCAAGTACCAGCAACTAAAAGATTAGGATATAAGTATAGCTTTGATGTGGATTTAAAGGATAGATATATAAATAAGGCAATGATACTAGTTCTACCAGTGCTTTTAGGTTCAGCAGTACAGCAAATAAATACTGTAATAGATAAGACTTTAGCTTCTGACTTGGTAGAAGGTAGTATTTCAGCTTTAAATTATTCTGCTAAAATTAATAGTTTAGTAATTAGCGTGTTTGTTACGGCTATTACCACTGTTATTTTTCCAATGTTGTCAAGGGCCTTTAATCAAAACGATACAAATCAAGTGAAGGAAATAATGGCTGAAGGAATAAATATAATACTTATAATAACTGTACCAGCAACTATTGGAATTGTACTATTGGCACAGCCTGTAGTAAAAATCTTTTTCCAAAGGGGAGCTTTCGATGAAACGGCAACTTTAATGACTAGTCAGGCTTTAATTTTCTATTCTTTAGGATTAGTAGGTTCTTCTTTAAGATTAATGTTAAATAAGGTTTATTATTCTTTTCAAGATACTATTACTCCTATGGTAAATGGAATTATAGCAGTTATTATAAATTTAATTTTTAATATTATTTTAGTGAAACCCATGGCCCATTCAGGCTTAGCTTTGGCTACAAGTATATCACTTACCGTTAGTACCTTATTTTTGTTTGTAAGTTTAAGGAAGAAAATGAAAGGCGCTATGGGGTTAAAAAGATATATGGAATGTTTTATAAAAACTTTAATTTCTGCTATAATTATGGGTTTAGTTGTAAAAGTCACTTATTTTGGTCTTACTTCATTACTTCCGGATAAAAATATAATACAACTAATAGTACTTGTATTTACTATAGGTTTAGGCGGTTTTATTTACACTATTTTATGTAGTATATTAAAAGTTAAAGAAATAAGGGTATTATTAAATAGATTAGTGAGAATGAAAAAGAAATAATGAATGAGTGAGTCAAACAGGGCCGTCCGAGACCATTGAAAAAGTCCAGTTTAAAATTCCCATCTAATCATTAAGTTGGTATCTTCTTGTAAAATATTAAATATAACTTAGAAACATCAAGAAACGAAGACATTTTAGAGGATAGTATGTTTACTATTCTCCTTAAATTAACTGCAATTGCAGTTAATTTAGATTGTGTAGACGTACCTCCGGGCTTATTTCTAAAAACCACATATATGCTAGATTTAATGAAGAGCGTTCTATTACTTGCTTATTATACTAATACCATTCTTCACTTACTATTGACTTAGGGAAAATTTTATGGTAACATTACTCTAATTTAATAAAAGAAATTCTATGACAAAGAGTAGTAGTTAAAGTGTTCCATTTCTAGAGAGTTAAGGATGGTGGAAACTTAACAATGGAAGCTTTAATGAATGGACTTTGTAGAAATAAGGTGAAATCAAGTTTTGAGAGTACCTTTAATCGGAAGCCTACCGTTATCTTAGGACAGGATATGTTAGTATCCCATAAGAGTGATGCATTTTTGTGCATAATTTAGGTGGCAACACGAATATAAGCCTTCGTCCTATTGTTGGATGAAGGCTTTTTTTATATTTAAATTTAAAGGGGGCTATAAAATGAGAAGGAATGGATATTTTGGTGAGTTTGGTGGGAAATATGTAGATGAAGATCTAAAAGAAGTGTTAGAAGAATTAGAAAGGAAATATAATAAATGTATTAGGGACGAAGGATTTTGGGAAGAAATAAATTATTACCAAAAAAATTATATAGGAAGAGAAAGTCCTTTATATTTTGCTGAAAATTTAACTAAGGAACTAGGTGGAGCTAAAATATACTTAAAAAGAGAAGATTTAAACCATACAGGTGCCCACAAAATAAATAATGCTATAGGTCAAGGGATTTTAGCTAAAAGAATGGGAAAGAAAAGAATAATAGCTGAAACCGGGGCTGGACAACATGGAGTGGCTACTGCCACAGTTTGTGCTCTACTTGGTTTAGATTGTATTATTTACATGGGAGAAGTAGATATAAAGAGACAAGAGTTAAATGTTTTTAGAATGGAAATGTTAGGAGCAGAAGTAAGACCAGTAAATAAAGGTGATAGAACTTTAAAAGATGCAGTAGATGTAGCTTTAGAAGATTTTATTAAAAACAAAGAAAATACCTACTATTTATTAGGTTCAGCTGTGGGACCTCATCCTTATCCTACTATTGTTAGGGATTTTCAAAGTATTATAGGCAAGGAGGCCAGAAGACAAATGTTAGAAAAAGAAAACCAGCTGCCAGACTATCTTATAGCCTGTGTAGGAGGAGGTAGTAATGCCATAGGATTGTTTCATGAATTTGCAGAAGATAAAAAGGTAAAAATGATTGGAGTAGAAGCCTATAATTCAGCTTCCATAGAAAAAGGAGAAATAGATATTATTCACGGTTTTAAATGCTATGTATTAAAGGGGGATAATTCTTCAATAGCAGCTGGATTAGATTATCCAGGTATCGGACCTGAACACAGTTATTATAGTTCTATAGGTAGAGCAAAATACGTTTCAGTAACAGATGAAGAAGCATTAGAAGCTTTCTTTAAATTGTCCAAAACAGAAGGAATAATTCCAGCTATAGAAAGTTCCCATGGAATAAGTTATGGAATGAAATTAGCAAAAAAGTTGCCTAAAGATAATATAATAATAATAAATTTATCTGGTAGAGGTGATAAAGATGTAGTGCAAGTAAAAGATATAATAGAGAAAAAATGAATACATCAGTATATATTAAGACTAACTTTTAAAAAGTTCTATAGTAGTAGCAATTTTTTCAATAGTTGAGGGAGGAAGTTTATCTACTTGGTAAAAGAGTCTTTCTAAAGCATTAATTTTAGTAGAATATTCTTCTTCCTCTTCTTTAACTATGGACAAGTTTGAATTTCTTATATTAGTTTTGCCAAAAAGATAATCTATAGAGACATTAAAGAACTCAGCAATTCTAACAATAAGCTTTTCGTCATTAGGAAATCTTAATCCATTTTCATAATTACTAATAGACTGTCTACTAATATTAAATTCTTTAGATAGTTCTATTTGAGATAACCCTTTTTCCTCTCTTAAATACTTCAATCTTTCAGAAAAAGACATTTCATCACCTCGAAATTATATAAATTACTATTATAGTAGCACCTAAAAGAAAATCATCCTATAGTATGCTACAAAAAGAATAAAATAATGATATAATAGATACAATCGTTGGCGTTTAATATCTATAATTTAGAGGGAGAGATGAGGTTTGGTAGATTACTATAGGATGTTATTAGAGGAATATGTTGATTTAGAAGGAATAACTGAAAGAATATTAAAGGATATATTAGAACAGCTAGGGAAAGATTTGATTTATAATTTTTTTGCTTTTGGCAAAGATGTAACTTTTGAAACCTTCTTAAATAATTTTAATATTTATTTAGAAATTATAAGAAAACTATCTGATGATGAGTGTGATGAATATAATTAGTTTATTATGAAGACATAATAGAAAAAGATTTTTGTTATTCTTATTATTTTAAAAGTTGTTTTTTAATTAAATGCTCTTATACATGGAAAAAGATAAAGACATAGATGGGTTTTCATCTTTGTACCTAGTGAAGGCTTGGGATGGGCTAAGAAGAAATAAAAAAATACTGGAAATATAAAAACAGCCAATATCGTTATAATAGGGATATTGGCAAGATATATATCTATAAAATTTAATACTTGAAAAGGTTTTGGAAAAGTAGGTGTATTAAAGTTAATATACAAAAACCTAGAAATTTTTTTAGGTTATAGCTACCATAAAAGGCAGAAAAGATTTATCCTCTAACTTTTTCAAGGGCATAATTTATAGATTCATCCATGCTTTCCCCTTGAGAAAGCTTAAAGGTAAGAGCCGAATTAAATATATTATTTGCATTAGTAATATTTAATTCTGAGGTTTCATAAGAATTAAAATTTTTAGATTCGCTAGAGTTTATGTATATACAGCCTTTTTCTCTCAAGAATACTATTAACTCTTTAACACCTAATCCTAAAAGAATTTCAGCAGCTTTTTTTAAATCTTTTTCATTATTAATCGAAATGCCACTTAAAACTTCTAGTTTTAATTTATCTGCTATTAAAAGGTCCACATGTCGAATTATTTCACAATCTAGAACCTGGGCAGGGGTAGGATCTAAGATAGTATACTTTCCTTTTGTTTTTGCTTTTTTCAGCCCATATTTTACAGTTTCAATTGGTATCTCTAATTGTGTTACAACTATTTTTGACTTTTCAATTATATCATCAGCTTTATCTATATTTCTATTATTTATTTTAGTATTAGCTCCTGATGCAACGATAGTTGCATCTTCACCTTCTCTATCAACTGAAATTAGGGATACGCCTGTTGGAGCTTCTTTAGTTTTTTCAATATAATATGTATTGATTCCATAAGACTCCATCTGTGAAACTAATTTATTACCCAAATCATCATCTCCTATTTTACCGACCATAGCTACATTTCCACCTAAATTAGCCATAGTTATAGCTTGATTAGTCCCTCTTCCACCAGGGAGCTGGTTAAAGCTTGTCCCTATTACAGTTTCACCTTTTTTAGGTATATCTATTACATTTGCAACTAAATCTATATATATACTACCTATTACTATAATATCAGCCATCAAAATTACCTCCATTATTTATCTAATAGTACTATATAATAGTACCATATTTTTACCTGTTTTCAATGTTATCTATTTACAATTTTTTGTTGTCCTGTCGTTTCATGCCGAAACCTTATTATATACCACCTTATTATATAGTATAATATCAATATAATACAATCCTTAATAATTTATTAGAAAGGAGATTGACCATGGTAACAAAAGAAATTAAATTTACAGATATAGAAGGTATACAGGTAGGAAATGCACAAGATATGGAAGGTGGAACTGGTTGCACAGCCGTAATATGTGAGGAAGGAGCTACAGCAGGTGTAGATGTAAGAGGTGGTTCGCCGGGGACTAGAGAAACTGATTTACTCAATCCCCAAAATTTAGTAGAAAAAATTCATGCCGTTATGTTAACAGGAGGAAGTGCCTTTGGATTGGATGCAGCTTCTGGTGCTATGAAATATTTGGAGGAAAAAGGTATTGGTTTCGATGTACAAGTAACAAAGGTACCTATAGTATGTAGTGCTGTTTTATTTGATTTAGTAGTAGGAGATTATAAGATTAGACCAGATAAAGAAATGGGATATAAGGCTTGCATTAATTCTACAAAGAAAGAATGTCTAAGTGGCAATGTTGGTGCCGGAACTGGAGCTACTGTGGGAAAGTTTTTTGGTATAGATAGGGCTATGAAAGGTGGTCTTGGTTCTTACGGTATTCAAGTTGGGGATTTAAAAGTAGGGGCTATAGTTGCTGTTAATTCTTTAGGAGATATTATTGATCCTAATACTGGGGAAATATTAGCTGGACTTTTAGATAAAGATAGAGAAAACTGTATTGGAACAGAAGAGGAAATGTTAAAGGTATATAGTGGAAATAAAAACATATTTAGTGGGAACACTACTATAGGAATAGTTGTAACTAATGGTATATTTAATAAGTCTCAAATGAATAAAATTGCTTCCATGGCCCATAATGGATATGGAAGAACTATAAGGCCTGCCCATTCTATATTTGATGGGGATACGATTTTTACTATGGGGACGAATAAAGTGGAAGCCGATATAAATGTAGTAGGTTTCTTAGCAGCTAAGGCTATGGAAAGAGCAGTTATAGATGGGATAAAGTCCGCTGATTCAGCTTATGGGTTTAA
>Ga0079226_10001872_pt1 | contig 16127 bp, 15 predicted proteins | sample Poulit2014_FD_76345 | JGI IMG/M metagenome (GOLD analysis project Ga0079226, IMG submission 76345) | Agricultural soil microbial communities from Georgia to study Nitrogen management - Poultry litter 2014 | ecosystem: Environmental > Terrestrial > Soil > Agricultural land | place: USA: Georgia...
GGCAAACTGTAAAACGATTAAAGCAATAATTGGTGAAAAATCAATCATTGCAATGGGTGGAATAATCTTTCGAAAGACTTCCAAGTAAGGCTCAACGACCGAACCTAATATTTCACCAAAGCGAGATTCCCTTGCACCTGGGAACCAAGACATTAACACGTATACAATGACCGCAATTGAGTAAAAATAAAGTAGTTGACTTAGTATATATTTAATTAATCCAATGTCCATTTAACTATTACCATCCTTCACCATAACCATCAAATTCATCTGTTGTTTTCGTTATTGCACCTGATACGTCTACATTTTCAGGCGCACATAAAAATGTTTCTAAACCTAATTTTTGAATATCACCATTGACGGCATAAACTGTTCCACTTAAAAAGTCAATAATCCGTTTCGCTTGATGAGAATCCACACGTTGTAAATTAACGATAACCGTTCGCTTATTTAATAAGTTATCTGCAATATCTTGTGCCTCATCATAAGACTTAGGCTCACACAAAACGACCTTTGAACTTGGCTGTTGTACTGCCGATAAATTGACGACATTTTTCTCTTTCCCTTTACGGTTAGCCTTTGCCGGCACATTTACTTCGTCTTCTACCTCATCGACTTCAACCATTTCATATTCATATTCTTCTTCATCCAAATTGAAAAAATTTTTAAACTTCCCTTTAAAACCCATATTCAATCACTCCTTTTCGTTTCCAACCAACCTCGTTCCGATACGAATATGTGTCGCACCTTCTTCGATAGCAAGTGGAAAATCATTACTCATCCCCATCGATAAATAGTGACATGGGGCATGATCTAATTGACGCTCCTTTATCTCATCCCGTAATGTGCGAAGTCTTCTAAAGACTTGACGTAAAGCTGCTTGATCCTCAATATGGGGTGCCATCGTCATTAAACCAACAACCCTAACCTTTTCATATTGAGCTAAGTCATCAATAAAAGATTGTAAATCCTCCGGCTCTAAACCATGCTTAGATGCTTCTCCACTCACATTCACTTGAACGAAACAATCAATCACACGCTCTGAACGGTTATTAATTTGCTTAGCTACAGATAGCCGATCCAATGAATGGATCATATGCACTTGATCGATCACATCTTTCACTTTACGCGATTGCAAGGTTCCAATAAAATGCCACCTAGCATCATCGCCAATAGCCTCATACTTCTCTAGCAAACCTTCTGCCCTGTTTTCGCCAACATCTCTTACACCTGTTGCAATTAATTCTTTTGTTCTCTCTATTGTAACATATTTCGTCACCCCGATATTGGTAATCTCATCAAGTTGTCGACCTACTTTTTCACATGCTTGCTTCATTTCTGCTTGAATATCTGTTAATGATTGAGAAACTGTCATTGATTCACTCGCTCCTACAATAATTTTACTTATATTGTAACATAAAGTGTTATAATTACTTATATTTTACCATATATTCACGCCTTATTTCGATTATAAACTACTTTGGTAAAGATAATTGCTTAGAATCCTCCCCACGAATAATGATCACATCAGTCCCAATGACAATGATTTGCTCCCAAAGCACCTTCATATGCTGATCTTGCTGGATTAAAAAAAGTGATTCCGCCCTTTTATGAACGAGTAATGCCTCAATATGATCTCGCTTATCATTTAGGACAACATCAATGATGCGTCCCATTTTTTCACCTGAATGAAAGACGATGATTTCTTTTCGCTTTAATTGTGAAAGTAACATAATAAAAGTCACCTCACTCATTTATATGACAGACAAGATGAAAAAAACACATCTTTCATAGATGTGCTTTTCTTTCAACCTTATGAAAACATGGAATCATTCATCCGTTTAATGGCTGCTTTTTCTAATCTTGACACTTGTGCTTGTGATATACCAATTTCCTCGGCGACTTCCATTTGCGTTTTGCCAATGTAAAAACGTTTTTGCACGATCATTTTCTCACGACTTGATAAGGCTCGCAAGCCTTCTTTTATAGATAATTGATCATCCCAAAAACTGACATCTTCTTTCGTATCCTGAACTTGATCCATGACATAAATTGGCTCCCCACCATCTTCATAAATGGGTTCAAATAAGGAGACGGGTTGCTGGACGGCTTCAAGGGCAAAGGTCATTTGTTCTAAAGGCATATCCAGTTTTCGAGCAATTTGTTTTAAGCTTGGTTCTTTTTGTGTTTTATGAATGATTTCCTCTCGTGTTCGCATGGCCTTATATGCAATGTCTCGTAAAGAGCGTGAAACACGAAGTGGATTATTATCTCTCAAATGACGTTTAATTTCACCAACAATCATAGGGACAGCATATGTAGAAAAGCGGACCTTATGCTTTAAGTCAAAATTATCAATAGCTTTCATTAAGCCGATACAACCGACTTGAAATAAATCATCCGCATTTTCTCCCCGATGATTAAAGCGTTTCATAATACTTAAGACGAGACGCAAGTTACCATTCGCTAATTGATTCCTTGCTACTTCTACAGCTTGTCCTTTTTGAATTTGCTTAAATAATGCCATCATTTCTTCATTTGATAAAACCGGTAATTCACTCGTGTTGACACCACTAATATCTACTTTTTGCTTATACATCTTCTGCCTCCTCATCTGACGCTGTCACTGTCAGTATGTCCGGAGAAAACCAATTTATTCATCGATAAAAAAGTGAGCAGCATAAAAGCTGCTCACATCTTAACCGTTAATTTTTTGAAATTCGATATGGAGGCGTTTAATAATCTTTTTTTCTAATCGGGAAATATAGGACTGGGAGATTCCTAATTTATCTGCGACATCTTTTTGTGTTTGTTCACCTTTATTTGTTAAACCAAAGCGCATTTCCATAATGAGCCTTTCTCGATCTGTTAAATGACTCAAAGCCTTTTTCAACATTTGAATGTCCCACTTACTTTCAACACTGCTCGTAATTAAATCACTTTCTGTCCCTAAAATATCACTTAACTTTAATTCATTGCCATCCCAATCCGTATTTAAAGGCTCATCAAAGGAGATCTCTCCCTTCATCCGGCTCGTCTTTCTTAAATACATTAAAATTTCATTTTCAATACAGCGGGATGCATAAGTAGCTAATTTAATTTGCTTGTCATGCTTAAAAGTATTCACTGCCTTAATGAGACCTATCGAACCGATACTGATCAAGTCTTCAATATGGACACCACTATTTTCAAAGCGTTTAGCGATATAGACGACCAGTCGCAAATTGTGTTCAATTAACAAGGCCCGTGCTGTTTTATCACCTTCTTCCAATCTTTCTAAGAGCCGTCTTTCTTCATTTTTCTCAAGAGGTGCTGGGAGGACAACTTTACTCCCGACATAAAAAACATTAGACTTGTTAAGCTTGAACAAGGATAAGAGTTTAAAAATGAATAAGCGGATTTTTCTTTTTAACATGTGGAACATCCTTTCTAAGTGATTTTTTACTTTCGTTAAATAAGGCCGGGTGCAGTAATAAATGATAGGATTGATCGGCTGTGAAGTCTTTATTTTGTTTGCCTACAATGACATTGTTTAGTTCATGTTTTTCTTCATCTGTATAAATGGTTAAGCTTTTAATGACTGTCGCTTCAAGCTGGCCGCCATCACCTGTCACCCCTTGGTATGGAATCGTCAGCATTTCCCGGTCACCCTTTAAATGGTTAAAAAAGTACTTGTCCCCAATGATGACTGGTTTCCCTGTTAAAGGATCGTACAACTGATTGCCACTATCAAGAAAGGCTTGGACATGAAATGGGCTTCCTGCATCTGAAATTTTTGCATCATAGATCATATCGTAAACGACTTTCACCCGCATTCTTTGCTTCCACTGCTTTATAATAAGCACCGACACGATTGGTAAAGCAATGAATAAGTGGCGGATGAGGACATGGTCCCACTGGAAAAGTGAGATGAGTGCATGCATGGCGCCTCCTAACATAAAAAAGCTAAGATGAAAGCTTAACCATTGCATGAGCAGCTGATAAAGACTTGTATAGCTAAACATGATCAAGACGATAAAGAGTGAAATGAGGCCTTTCATCAAGACATTTTTAAAAAGAGCTAAGGGGCTGATCATAACAAAGCTTCCGATAAGGGCACTAATCATGACAACACTAACAAAACGGACGTGGGAGATTTTTTTCTGGTAGATTGTTTTTAATAGATAAAGCGCAAAGGTGTTACAAAAGACGTTGACTAGGATGATTAAATCAAGGTAAATAATAGCTTTGCCTCCTTTTCTATTATTGTACGATGGTTCGTGTAAAAAGTTTGTCATTGTGTGGAGGGATGATATGTGGATTATCGACGGATTTGGGCAAGAAAAAAAGCCTTGTTTACATCGATTGTGTAAACAAGGCTTTCGCTTCATCCTATATTATTTACGATTACGGTTTCGTAAAAATGCTGGAACGTCGAACTCGTCGTCCTGGTGGCTTGGTGCCGGTTGGTCAACTGGTTCTTGTTTGTCGACTGGTGGTTCATGGTTTACTTGGTTAACTGGATTGTTCGGACGGAATGATTGTTGAGACTGTGCTTGACGTCTCTCTTGTTCACGTGCTTTTGATTCTTCATCAAATCCAGTTGCAATGACAGTGACGACAATTTCATCTTCTAAGTTGTCGTTAATGACACTTCCGAAGATGACGTTGACATTGTCATCTGCAGCATCTGTAACGAGTGCTGCTGCTTCTTGTACTTCAAATAAACTTAATGATGGGCCACCTGAGATGTTCATGAGAACGCCTTGTGCACCATCGATGGAAATTTCAAGTAATGGAGATGATACAGCTTTTTTCGCTGCTTCAACGGCACGGTTTTCACCTGTTGCCGTTCCAATTCCCATTAAGGCAGATCCTTTATCATACATAATTGTTTTCACGTCAGCAAAGTCAACGTTAATTAAACCTGGTTTCGCAATTAAGTCTGAGATCCCTTGTACCCCTTGGCGAAGTACATTGTCTGCTTCTCTAAATGCTTCAAGCATTGGTGTGTTTTTATCAACAATTTCAAGTAAGCGATCGTTAGGAATGACGATTAATGTATCAACACATTCTTTTAATGCTTCGATTCCAGCACGTGCTTGTTTTTGACGGCGCATTCCTTCGAATGTAAATGGACGTGTCACAACACCTACTGTCAGTGCCCCAACTTCCTTGGCAATTTGTGCAATAACTGGTGCAGCCCCTGTTCCTGTTCCGCCACCTTTACCTGCTGTGACGAAGATCATGTCTGCGCCTTGAAGTACTTCTTCAATTTGTTCGCGACTTTCTTCAGCTGCTTTTTTCCCGATTTCTGGGTTAGCACCTGCTCCAAGTCCGCGCGTTAGTTTATCTCCAATTTGTAATTTAATTTCTGCTTTTGATAAATTTAATGCTTGTGCGTCTGTATTGACTGCGATAAATTCAACACCTTCAACACCGTGGTCAATCATACGGTTAACAGCGTTGTTTCCACCGCCACCTACCCCTACTACTTTAATTGTCGCTAATTGATCGATATTGTTATCAAATTCTAACATGTTACGTGTCCTCCTAATGATCGATTTAAATCCTATTTTCCGTCTATTGATCTTTCATTTTACATACAGTATGACTTATTCAAAGAACGATTTAAAGAAATTACTAATTTTCGATTCTTTCTCTTCGTCTTCTACTTCTTGTTCTTTTACTTTTTTACGTACTTTTTTCGGTTTTTGTACTGGTTCTCGTACTTCTTGTTCTTGAATATATGTCGGTTCTAAATCTTTCCCTTGGATTTTAGCATTTTTCTCTGCGAATAAAATCGTCCCGACTCCAACTGTATATTGTGGTTCACGAACACCGATATAGTCCGGAATGGCAATGCGTGCGTTTGAATAAAAGATATCTTGTGCTAACTCTAAAGCACCTTCCATCTTCATTGTACCACCTGTCAGTACATATCCGCCACGTAATTCATTGTATCCCATACGACGTATTTCCTTTTGTGCTAGTAATAAAATCTCTTCTAAACGTGCTTCAATAATGTTTGAAAGCTCTAATTGATCTTTGCTTTCTTGCTGGTTACTTCCGATCACATTGACTTCAAATCTTTCTTCAGGTGAAGCAAAGTCATAGAAAGCATGTCCATAATTTAATTTAACTTGTTCAGCTTCATCAAATGTTGTACGAAGGCCAATGGCAATGTCATTTGTAATGTTATAGCCACCTAAAGGAATGACCGTCGTATTCGTTAAATTGTTATTTTCAAAGATTGATACCGTTGTACAACCTCCACCAACGTCGATTAAGGCAACACCTAAGTTTCGCTCATCAGACGATAAAGCAATCTCTCCTGATGCAAGTGGTTGTAAACAAATATCTGATATATGTAATCCTGCACGTTCAACACATTTTAAAATATTATGTAAAACTGTTTTCGAACATGTGATGATAGTTCCTTCCATTTCAAGACGAACACCAATCATCCCACGCGGGTCTGTAATTTCATCTTGACCGTCAACGATAAATTGTTTTGGAACGACATCGATGATTTCTCTTTCTGGTGGAATAGACATTACTTGTGCTCCGTCAATGACGCGTGTAATGTCTTCATTTGTAATTTCTCGGTCTTCACTTTGAACAGCTACAACACCATGGCATGGATGTAATTGAATATGTTGGCCATTCACAGACACTAAAACATTTTCAATGTGCATATCAACCATATGCTCTGCTTGTTCAACAGCTTTTTTTATCGATGATACGGTTTTATCAATATCAACGACAGCACCTTTCTTCATGCCGAGTGATGGTGCTGTTCCAACACCGATTATATTAACAGCGTCTTCAACTGCTTCTCCAATAATAACTTTAATTTCTGATGTTCCTATATCTAAACTAACTAATAATTCACCTTTGTTCAATTTACGGCACCCCCTACAAATACTACAAGTCCTATTTTACACTTTCAAAATACGTTCCGACGCCCATATGAATAATTCCTTTTTCACCAGGTTCAATTTGAGCGACAATCGTTGGATAGTCTTCCATCTTTTCTGCAAAACTTCGGATGGACGTATCAACGATTAAGCCATCATTCATATACAAGACAATTTTAAATCGATTCTCGTCTGATGGTGTCCAAATCACTTCAGAAATTAATTGCACAATGTTCGGTGATAATAATGCCAGTTCATCAGCCATTCGGCTTAACATGTCATCATCTTCGAATTTCTTCAACACCGGTGCTTCTGCTAAATCAATTTGCTGCTCTTTTTGTGGCACTAATGTACCATTCGGCAAAACGGATGAATATCCCCCATCTATTTGAACAAATCCTACGACAGGATTTTCTTTAACCGAAATTTTTATCGTATTCGGTAACTTTCGCTCGATGGTTGCCTCGTCAATGAGCGCATTTTCTTTGAGTCGTTTCGTCACTTTCTTTTTACTAACTTCCCAAATATTCATTTTTTCTTCAACATGTGCAATGGTTAAAATTGTTTCTTTATCAACATATTTATTCCCATCTACTTCAATTGTTTTGACATCACTTAAAGGTGATTGTAAGTAAATGATTAGTGAAATTAAAATCGTAAACATCGTAAGATAATAAATCAATCGGCGGTTAGCCTTTTTCTTACGCGCCTCTTTTAATTTTGGAATACGGTCTTCAATTGAAATGACCTTCTTTTCTTCCATACGATTCTTCCTTTTTTAATGTTATAGCAAAAAGTAAATAGATTTATTAAATTATAACATAAAGTCACTACAAACTTGAAGTATACTTACGTATTTCTTTACGATTTTTTATATTTTTAATCTTTTAGTAATATTTAGTAACAATCCATAGGATATAAATGTCAAAACAAGGGATGATCCCCCATAACTCATAAAGGGTAAGGTGATGCCTGTAACTGGAATTAATCCAATGACAACACTTATGTTCATCACCATTTGTAAAGTAATCATCATGACAATCCCGATAAATACCGTTCGCTTAAAAGAATCATAGATAGCCTGTGATACTTTCATACAAAATAAAAAGAGCCATAAAACCGCCAGCACGAACAAAACAGCTCCGATATAACCAAATTCCTCTGCATAAATCGCAAAGATGAAGTCTGTTTGTGGCTCCGGTAAATAAAAATGCTTTTGCATCCCATTTTGATAACCCCGACCGAACAATTTGCCTGGCCCAATCGCTAAGAGGGATTGGATCATTTGAAAGCCATCCCCTTGCGGATCTGCCCAAGGGTTTAAATAAGAAGTTAAACGCCTTAGCCTGTATGGTGCTGACACAATGAGAATGACTAAGCCAGTCAAACCGAGCAAGGCAGTCCATATAATCACTTTCATCTTTAAGCCATAGACATACATTAAATCAAATATAGTCCCGAGCAAGACAAGCCCTGTTCCTAAATCGGGTTGCAACATAATCAGTGCAAAGACCATTAAGGTTAACAATTGAATAAGCAAAAAGGGATGGTTACGAAAACGCTCAAATATATAAGCCGCCATTAAAATCAATGCTATTTTCATAAATTCAGATGGTTGAATGCTAAATGAGCCGATACCGATCCAACTTCTTGCACCCCCACGTACAATGCCAATGCCTGGTATTAAAACAAGGGCAAGCAAGATCAATGTACAGATAAAGAGTAAGGGGACATATTTTTTCATATCATTTAAGGGGATCTTGCGAATGAAGATCATACACCCTACCCCAATGATACTAAATAATGCTTGTCTTTTCATGTAAAAGTATGGATCATCATATAAATATGTTGTCCATACGGTTGAAGCTGAATGAATGGTAAGCAAGCCAAGCAAGATAAAGACGATCATAAATAGAATTAAGCGACCTTCCACTTTGATTTGCATAAAAAAATCCCCCTTATCATCAAGGGGGATAAAGCGCGCATCTTCCCCCTTTTATTTAAGGGTATGCACAGCTTCTATAAACATATGACCACGTTCTTCAAATGATTGATATTGATCCCAGCTTGCACAGGCAGGGGAAAGTAATATAACATCACCTGCTTCAGAATAGGCATAAGCTTTATTCACTGCATCTTGCATGGTCTCAGCAACCGCTCGTTTGTCAATGGGTACTTTTTCAGCAAGATCCATAAATTTATGTTTGGCTTCTCCGAAAGAAACGATCGCCTTAACATGGTGTAAGTCTGGTATCAATTCTGAAATATCATCCCCGCGTTCCAAGCCACCTGCAATCCAAATGATTGGTCTTGTAAATGAGCGGAGAGCGATTTGAGCGGCAATTAAGTTCGTTGCCTTTGAATCATTATAAATATAACGCCCATGCTTTTTCATGACAAATTGTAAACGATGTTCTACCCCTTGGAATTGGGTTAAGACCTCATGAATGGCTTCGTTAGAAACACCTTTTAATTTAGCAATGGCAATCGCTGCTAATATATTGGCAATATTGTGATCACCAACAAGGACAATGTCGGCTTTTGCTACTACTTGTTCATCTTTAAAATATAAGTAGTCCTCATCTTGCCAGGCACCATTTTCAAGCCGTTTATGGACTGAAAATGGTAGGTGAATACTGTGGATATCTTTCATTTTTTCAGAAAGCAAGGCATCATCTGCATTATAAATAGCATAATCTGATTCTGCTTGTTGTCGAAAGATATTCAGTTTAGCATCAATATATTCATCATATGATTGATGGTAGTCAAGATGGGCTTCTTGTAAATTTAAAAGAGCTGCAATATGTGGGGTAAATTGCTTGGTTCCCATTAACTGAAAGGATGATAATTCCAGTAATAAACTTTCATCATCCTTTAACTTTTCGGCTTGTTCGATAGCAACAACCCCAATATTACCAGCAACAGTGACAGGCTTATGATCGGCCTTAAAAAATTCACCTAATAAAGTCGTTGTCGTCGTTTTCCCATTTGTACCTGTAATCCCAATTAACTGCTCTTTATGAAGCAAATAACTCGTCAGTTCAATTTCTGTGACGATAGGCAACTTTCGCTTAAGTGCTTCTTGTAAAAAAGGAACACGATAAGGAATGCCTGGGTTTTTTACGATTAAATCGACTTGGTCTAACAAGTTTAGTGGATGGTGGCCTAAAACGACTTGAGCCCCTGCTTCTTTTAACTGTAAGACTGCCTCATCATCTTCCTTGGCTTCTAAATCGGTAACCGTCACTTGCAGACCATTGCGGAGCAAGGTTTGTGCTGTCATCGTGCCACTGCGAGCTAAACCGAGGACAAGTATATTTTTATAAGGAAAATGGTGTAACTCATTCATTTTATACCCCTACCTCTATTAAAATTCCTAAGCCTGCAAAAAGAGCTCCGATTGCCCAAAAGGTTAAAACAACCCGCCACTCTGACCAACCACTTAATTCAAAATGGTGGTGGATTGGACTCATTTTAAAGACTCGTTTTCCTGTCGTCTTAAAAGAGATGACTTGGATGATGACCGATAAGGTTTCAATAACGAAGACGAATCCGATGATGACGAGCAATATTTCAAGTTTGGCAATAATGGCAACGGCCGCAATAATCCCACCAAGTGCAAGTGAACCCGTATCTCCCATAAATATTTTTGCCGGATGGGCGTTAAAGACTAAAAAGCCTAGCAAGGCCCCTACAACGGCAATTGAAAATAGGGTAACAAATTGATGTTCTGGAAAAGCAAGGCCCGTTATAATCGCAAAAGCAGCAAAGGCAATTGAAGCCGTCCCACCAAGCAGACCATCTAAGCCATCTGTTAAATTAACAGCATTTGATGAACCAACTAACATGAATACAATCAGCACACCGTAAAACCAGCCTAACTCCCATTGTAAATCGGTTCCTGGTATAGCGATGTCAGTTGGAAAGTCGTTCATCTTTAAGGTAACAAAAAAGATGACAGCAATGACAATTTGAGCCATTAACTTTTGCATAGATGTTAAGCCTTCATTGCTTTTTGAACGAATAATAATAAAATCATCTAAAAAGCCAATTAAACCATAACCAAAGGTTACGAATAATAATAACCAAAATGTATAATCAATCGAAATCGTACTAAATTGTAAGCCAACAAATAAAAAAGTTAGCAAAATACTAATGACGATCACAATCCCACCCATTGTCGGTGTACCTGACTTTTTCATATGTGATTGTGGCCCTTCTGTTCGAATGCTCTGTCCGAATTTAAACTTATGTAAAATCGGAATAAAGATTGGTAGTAAAATAACAGATATTAAAAAACTAACAATTAATGTAATTAAAATACTGCTTATATTCAACGGTGTTTTCTCCTCTCACTAGTCGCTTTCTTTTAAAGCATCTACAATCGTTTCAAAAGCCATGCCACGGGATGCTTTAAATAAAATAATCGTTTTTTCATCTAGCTGCACGTCTAATGCCTTGATCAGATCGTCTTTATGCTTAAAATGTGTCGCATTAACCTGTAAGTTCTTTGCTTCATCAGTTATATATTTGGCTTCTTCACCATATGTATATAGTAAATCAATATCTTCTGATAAACTGTGAGCAACTTGGCGGTGGTAGCTTTCACTAAAGTCACCTAATTCCAATATATCACCTAAGACAACAATTTTTCGGTCGAATCCGCTTAATTGTTTTAGAACATCAATGGATGCTGCCATCGATGTTGCTGAAGCATTATAAGCATCATTCACTAAGGTGACACCATTCTTTCCTTCAATAAGTTCAAAACGCATGCCCGTCTGTTTTAAATGATCAAGCCCTTTTTGAATGAGACTATCTGTCATATTTAACTCATGAGCCAGTTCAATCGCTAATGCTGTATTTTTAGCATGGTGTACTCCAATTAAAGGAACGGTAAATGATTGACCATGAATCGTGAATGTCGTATCTTTCGTTGACACGTGAATATCATGAATACAAGTATCATACCCCTTGTTTTGGCCAACAAACCGGACCCCTTCTTTTAAATGGCCTAATAAAGCTTCATCTCCATCAACGAATAAAATACCATGGTCATGTAAATGCTTCTTAATTTCTAATTTCGCTTGAGCAATTCCTTGACGTGACCCTAAATATTCAATATGTGATTCACCGATATTGGTAATGATCCCATAGTCAGGTTCAGCGATCTCGGATAAACGTTCAATCTCTCCGAATGTATCCATCCCCATTTCTAAAACGAGGACTTCTGTCTTTCTTTCCATTTGTAAAATCGTTAATGGTAAGCCTATTAAATTATTAAAATTCCCTTGTGTGCAATAAGCATTAAATTGCTCTTTCACAATACTATAAACAATATCTTTCGTCGTCGTTTTTCCGTTTGACCCTGTAATTCCGATAACAGTCGGATTGACTTTTTTACGATAGGCATGTGCTAAGCTTTGCAATGCATCTAGCGTATCTTTAACAAAAATGAGTGGAAAGTCATCTGGCACCTCTTGTGGGACGGTATAAGCCATATCCCACAAAGATGCGACAGCTCCATTTTCTATTGCGGCAGCTATAAAATCATGGCCATTAAAGTTGTCACCGACGATCGGAATGAATAAACTATTTTCTAAAGGGATTCGGCTATCTGTCATCATATGATCAATTGGATGACTTGCTTGTTGATTCGTCCCACGTTGTGGAAATTGATCGATGACAAATTGTATCGAAAACTTCACGATTATCTTCTCCTTTTATGCAAATCCTTTGCTAATTTTCTTCTATGTCAATCTTATTTTATCTTTAAAATTAACCATCTTGCTTATTATACCAAATCTTAATTTAATGTTCGATTATTTTTATATGTATAAACGATAACTTTTTCGCCTTCATTGATTTTTGTTCCTGCTTTCGGTGATTGGTCGATAACAATGTCTCCTTGACCAATCTGTTCAATCGGAAATGGATAGAGTGCTTTTTTTAACTGAGCAACTTCTTGCCCGATTAATTGTGGCACGGTGATTTGTTCACGTTCAGGCCATTCCACGTCTTTCTCGAGTCCATCAGACCTTCTTTCAACTTCTAAAACATCTAAACTATCATGTAAGATCGTTTGCACAATGGGCGCTGCAACGACCCCACCAAATTGAACGGTATCTTTTGGATCATCGATGGCTAGATAAACAACTAATTCTGGATCATCAGCAGGTGCAAAACCGATAAATGAAACAATATGTTCATCTTCTAAATAACGGCCATCTTCACCTACTTTTTGAGCTGTTCCTGTTTTCCCACCGACTCGGTAACCTTCTACATAAGCTGGCCTACCTGTCCCCTTTGCAACGACTGTTTCAAGCGCTTGACGCACTTGTTTTGACGTCGCATCAGAAATGACTTGACGCTTTAATTCCTTTTTATTTTCATAAACTCTTTCCTTGGACACGGGATCAATGAAAGCTTTCGTAATGTAAGGGGTATATAAGTTCCCTCCGTTAATGGCTGCTGAGACAGCCATCACTTGTTGGATCGGTGTCACAGAGACACCTTGTCCAAAAGCTGTTGTCGCCAGTTCAACTGGCCCTACTTGATCTTCGCTAAATAAAATACCTCTTCCTTCTCCTTGTAAATCAATCTCTGTTTTTTCACCGAAACCAAAGGACTTAATATAAGAAAATAAGGTCTCCTTACCTAATGATTGACCAATTGTGACAAAGCCTGGGTTACATGAATTTTGCACGACTTCTAGCATAGATTGTGACCCATGGCCCCCTTTTTTCCAACACCTTAATCGTGCTCCTTCAACACGCTTATAGCCTTTATCATAATACTTATCTTTTTCTAAATCGATTGTTTCTTCTTCAAGAGCTGCAGCAAGGGTAATTATTTTAAAGGTAGAACCAGGTTCAAAGGTACTCCATATAGGTAAATTTCGATTGTAAATTTCAGCCTCATATTGATCATATTGTGCGGGATCATATGAAGGACGTGAAGCAATGGCCAATACTTGTCCATTATTAGGATTAACAGCCAGAGCAAAAGCACTTGCCGGATCATAAGTCTCAAGGGCAATATCAAGCTCACGTTCCAAGATTTGCTGAACATTTAGATCAATGGTCGTTTCTAATTCATACCCCTTTTCTGGTGGCTTTAAGCGGCTCCCATCTTTTAAGAGTTCATTTCCTTTCGCATCTGAAATATATTGCAAGGCACCTGCCTCACCTTTTAAAAGCCGATCATATTGAAGTTCAAGGCCTGCTAAACCTTGGTTATCGATGCCTGTAAAACCGATCACATGTGATAATAATTGACCATAAGGATAAGATCGTTTCGTATTTTTCGCAATATAAATCCCCGGTAATTTCGCTTCCCGAATCCTTTTAGCTTGTTCGGGTGATAAACGCTTTCCCTCTGGATGAATGGTAACTGTCGACGCCTTTTTATCAAGCTCTTTTAAGGCTTGGTCATAAGAAATAGCAATCACATTTGCAAGGGTATGGGCTGTTTTTTCTTTATCTTGTACTTGAGCTGGCACAATGACGAGATTGGGTGCTAATTCATTGGTCACAATGGCACGTCCATGTCGATCCAATATATAGCCTCTTTCTGGCTCATACTTAATTTGGCGTAACCATAAGGATTCGCCTTTTTCTGTTAAATCGTCAGCCTCAAATAATTGCAAATAAGTAAGGCGCCCGATGATACAAAGTACAATAATTAAAACAAAAGCAATTAACCATTTTAAACGGCTTAAAACAAGAATAGTAGTTACTCGCTTCATAATGTCCTCCTTATGTAAGCTCGTAACTACTATATGTATCAGTCTAATTTGTAGAACTAATCTTCTTTTTTCTGCTTCTTTTTCTTTTCTTTTTTATTATAACTCTTTAAGGTCACTTCTAACTCACTCGCTTCTTTAATCGCTTTTCCTTTTTTAATGCTTTGTTTTGTAACAAAACCTTCCCCTTTAGCTTTCACTTCCATGCCCGTCATTTCGGCAAGTTGATACACTTCCCTTAAAGACCATCCTTTAATATTAGGCATTTTCGGTTTATCAAGGACGACAATGATCCGTTGTGAGTCATAAATATCTTTTCCGGCTTCCACATTGACTGCTTTGACCGTCTTGCCTTCTCCGACAAAATGAACCTTATCAAAATCTTTTAAGGCTTTTTCTGCTTCTCTTTTCGTTTTATCGACAAGGTCAGGCATTTCTACTTGTTTGACATCATTAATGGAGCCTTCTTCTGGATCAACATTTAAGTAGTGTAAACTATTTTCCACAACGCTTTTAAAGATGTCTGATGTAATCATACTTCCGACTTCATCATCTTCAAGCTCTGGATTCGTTACACTCACATAGGCGATAATTTGTGGATCATCTTTAGGTGCCATGCCTAAGAAAGAATACATGGTCCTTCCTTCCGAATACCCTCCACTATTTAAGTTAGGTAATTGTGATGTACCTGTTTTACCAATTGAGTTATAATTGTCTAATTGGAATCGTTTCCCTGTTCCAACCTCATTAGAAACAACCCCATCCATTAACTCAAGTAATTTATCAGCTGTTTCTTTTTTGATCGGTTCACTAATAACCGTTCGTTTTGCTTCTTGTGTCGTCTCATTTGTCGATGGATCGACTACTTTTTTAATAATTGTCGGCTGTAACATTTCTCCTTCATTGGCAAATACAGTAGCAGCTTTCACCATTTGCATCGGTGTCACTGTACTACTTTGTCCAAAACCTGTCCGAATTTTGTCAGATGGATGGGCATAAGTTAATTTCCCGACTGTTTCATTAGGCAATTCAATATTTGTTTTTTCAAATAGTTCAAATCGCTCCAAGTAATCTAAGTAAGTCTCATCCCCCATCTTCTCCCAGACGAGTTTAGATGTCCCAACGTTAGAAGAGCGGTAGAAAGCTTCATCATAAGTGATATGGCCCCAACCTCTTCCTTGGTTCACGTCATTGACGACACTCATGTTACCCAGTTTATATTTTCCTGATAAAAAAGTTTCATCAGGATTATAGTTACCTGAGTCGATGGCCGCTGCCCAAGTAAACATTTTCATCGTTGAACCAGGCTCAACCGGTGTAGAGATGGCATCATTATACCAATTTTGTACTTCATCTAAATTGTTTAAATCGATACTTGGCCTGTTACTCATACCTAATACTTCACCAGTTTTAGCGTCCATAATGACAACTGTCATTTTCTCTGGTTCATAGTGAGCATCTGCCTTGGATAAAGCATCTTCAAC
>Ga0079226_10001873_pt1 | contig 16124 bp, 17 predicted proteins | sample Poulit2014_FD_76345 | JGI IMG/M metagenome (GOLD analysis project Ga0079226, IMG submission 76345) | Agricultural soil microbial communities from Georgia to study Nitrogen management - Poultry litter 2014 | ecosystem: Environmental > Terrestrial > Soil > Agricultural land | place: USA: Georgia...
CCGCTTTCCGCGGGCAGCTGTTAAGCCGTCGTCAGGCCAAGGCCTTCCTAGTCTTACCGAGGCTTTTCTTCCCGCAGGAGTCGGCCATCCTACACGCCAATCACAAAAGTTATATTTCATGAAGACGAACATTGCATCAATTTTTATTTCAATAGTTCGGGTTTACTTTGGAAATCAACACTTATGAAATTGATTCATCCTTATAACCAATGCCTTAAACGTGCTTATGATTAAAAATGTAGCTTCCTCTATCGTTTTCCATAAAAAGCTTTGGTTACATTTATGCGAAAAAAATCATCCTTTTTATCCGTCAAAAAAGCGGCCAGATCTTTTATACTGACCGCTTCTTCTTTGATTTACGTTTTATTATTTTTTCTAGATTTACTTACAGCGTTCGCTATACTTGCTGCAAGACCACCCCAAATAATGACGACACCCACAATCATCATCACAATTGCACTAGCGCTCATCATATTCACCATCCTTAGGGTTTGACTTCCATTTAATCAGAGCAATAAGAATACCAACTACAATAGCCCCAATAGCAACTGGCCATCCGACGGAATTGATAAAGAAATCCGGATACCCTTCATAGTTCCCTGTTTCTGTATCAAATGCTTTTGTCAGGTTTTGTCTTAATAAATCAAACATCATATAACCAAGGACAAGTGGCGTGATGACAGCCAAACTGATTGTCCACCAGCTGCCTAAACGGATGTCTGAAATTTCGTTTGCGTGTTCTTTGAATACTCCGAGCTTTCGGAGGACCCAGGCAACGATAATGACTTCAACGAGTCCAAGAGCGGCAACACCAAATTGATTAATAAAATAGTCGACAGTGTCTAAGAAATTCAAACCGCCTCTTGTTGCGTAAATTAAAGATACCAGCCCAGCTACACCACCACCGAATAATACAGCTTGTCCCCTTGAAATATTAAATTTATCCTGTAAACCAGCTACATACGTTTCGGTAATGGATATTAACGAGGTCAATCCGGCAAGCACCAGGGATAAGAAGAATAATACGCCAAACAATTCTCCAAATGCCGGGAATTCGTTAATAATAGCAGGAAACACCATAAACGCGAGTCCTACCCCGCCTTCGACCACTTCATCAATCGGAAGGCCTTGTTGTTGAGCCATAAATCCAATTACCGAAAACACGCCAATACCAGCTAATAATTCAAACGATGAGTTACTAAAACCTGTGATAAATGCGTTATTCGTGATGTCTGATTTTTTAGGCAGGTAACTGGAATACGTAATCATAATAGCAAATGCAATCGACATACTAAAGAATATTTGGCCGTAAGCAGCTACCCAAACACTAGAGTCTCCAATCGCGCTAAAGTCAGGTTCGAAAAACGCATTAAGACCTGATATTGCGCCTTCCAATGTTACTGCCCGAATCACAATAATGAGGAATACAACAGTCAAAGTAGGAATCATAATTCGGTTCGCAATTTCAATTCCGCGTTTAACCCCTCTAAATAAGATACCTAAAACAATGAGCCATACAATAATTAGCGGAATTAAAACACCAGGAACGAGACCACCAAAAACTCCCGGGTCTGCAGCTTCCAAATAATCACCTGCAAAAAATGCTTCCGTATCATCTCCCCATGATAAATTAACGGAGAAAATAGCATAAGAAATCGACCAGGCTACGATAACGGAATAGTAAGTAGAAATAACGAAAGCAACCAATACAGCCCACCAGCCGACTCCTTCGACTCTTTTATTCATCCGCCGATATGTAAGCGGCGCAGATCCGCGATACTTGTGACCCATGGTAAATTCCATAATTAAAATCGGAATACCAGCGGTTAACAGAGCAATCAAATAAGGGATAAAGAAAGCGCCTCCCCCGTTACCGTACGCCTCTGCCGGAAAACGCCAAATATTACCCAAACCTACAGCGGAACCAATAGCAGCTAAAACAAACCCCGCCCTGGATCCCCATTGTGAGCGTTCTTCCATAAAATAACCTCCTTTTATTGACAGACTTTTTAAAATAATCTGTCACAATTTCTTTTATTATAGCAATACTGGTTTTCAAAGTCAAAGTAATGTTGGATAATTGCTATTTTTCTGTTAATTATTTAGTTACTTTTTACTACTTAAAACCCCCTTTAGCAACAAATGTTGTCGCTAAAGGGGGTATCATGATTTATATTGCCGGATTAATGAGCATTCACTTTCATATCCTGTAACGTGTCAGCCAGTATTTCTCTCATAAACTCTGGTAAAAATAATTGCTTGTGCTCCGCGCGTGCAATCGGCGGCAATAATCTTCCGAATGTGAACATGTCCGCTGTTGCAACGGTATACGTTTGATGACGATGAATCCGGTCCCCTTGAAACAAGACCTTTTTAACATAATGGTGCCCATCCGATAAAATGCCCAATTGGACATCAAGATTTGCAAAGACCATTCGCCCCAGTAATTTACCGCGAAAACCGAACCCTTTTAATTCAAGTTCCATGAATGCATCTGACAAAGAAGAACGTATGACTTCCATTAATTCATCCCCATTTAAAGACACGACAACCGGGTTAATAGGATGTGGGCATGCCTGATGAACATCTTTATACGTAATTTTTCCTTCTGAAAACCCGTGTATCAATAACCCGGCATTTAACATCGCGCAATCAGCATTTGTTTTTTGACGGACTTTCTCTGTTAAAGCTTCTATAATTTCAGTAGAATGAAACCAATCGACTGGTAATGGCTCACTGGCATCATAGATTTCGTCCTGCAAAATGTCGTCTGCCTGTTTATCCAATCGTTGAATCAATTTTGATGCTGACGGATCTTCCGGTAAATGAGTGACATCCACAGCAGCAGCTTCTTTAGCAACAACCATTGCTTCCGTATGGTTATAGGTCAAAGTTACTTCACTTACATAACCGCAAAACTTTCCAGCAGCAGTTAATAGCGATTGGTGAACCTCTTCCCCCTGCTGCAACAAATGATGTGTATGTGCACCCATAATGACATCAATCTGCGGGAAGGTTCTGGCAATCCGTTCGTCTTCATTAATCCCTAAATGAGACATTAAAATAATAATATCTGTTTGTCCGTCCAATTGAAGTAATTCTTGTTCGATCGTTTCTTCGACCGGCGCAGCATCCCAATCCAATAAGTGGTAATAAGGATTGAAACGGGCGGTCAGTCCGATAACTCCCACTCGAGTTCCCTGATCTGTTACCACTACTCGATTTGTTTGCAACCAACTTGGGTTTTCGACAGTTTGATGATGCAGATTAGAGCAAATCACATGGAAAGCAGCATCGTCATACAAATGATAAAGATGATCTTCCGGCAATGTAATGCCTTCATTATTTCCCAATGTCACAAAGTCATAACCGGCTTGATTCAACAGTTCTATATTTGCTTTCCCCATCGTTGCTTCTGTAATTGGATTCACGCGGTCTAAATGATCCCCTATATCAAACAGGAAATAAGGTTCTTCTCTTCTTTCCCATTTTTGTTTACAGCGATTTAAATACGTCATCACATGAGGCCAATGTTCAAAATGACTATGCAAATCATTCGTTACAAAAAAATGTATTTTCTCTTCCATAATATGTCGCTCCTAATGTATCTGTTTCGTTAGAATTACAAACCTTCCATAATGAGACGGATAGCAGCAATTAAAATAACGATTTTTAAAATCCATTCCAATGCTTTTCCGGAAAATAGTTTACTGGTTTTTGCACCTACTGTTCCGCCTATGTAAGAACCAATGATAAAAAACAACACGTATTTCCAAACAATATGTCCAAGGAAAATATGGGAAGTTGAACTGATTAAACTGATGAAGAAAATCATAAACATGGACGTTCCAATAGCAATTTGTACAGGCATGCCGAAGAATAGAATCATCGCAGGAACGCTGATCGTCCCGCCACCAATACCAAATAAACCGGATAAGGCACCTACCAAAAAGGAGAGAATAAATGCCGGAGTATAGTTGACAGTGTATTGATACGTCTCTCCGTCGATTTCAAAGGTGTGCGTACGATTGCTTGCTTCTATCTTTTTATCTTTGACCAATTTCTCTCTGTCTACGAGCATCATAGCGAATACGAGAATCATCAATATCCCAAAATAGAGAGAAAATTTATCTGTATCAAACAGCGTGTTTAACCAGGAGCCCATGACACTCCCTGGTAAGCTTCCTATTAAAAAAATAACGCCCGTCTTTAAGTCTACTCGTTTTAATTTCAAATAAGCCAAAGTAGAAGATAAGCCGGTAAAAACCATCGTAATAAGAGATATTCCTACTATTGCTTGAGGAGTTGCCCAAGAAAAACTATCCATATTTTCAAATAAAAACAGCATAGCGGGCACAAACACAATACCGCCGCCAAGCCCAACCAGACTGCCGACAAAAGCAGAAAGAAATCCAATCAGTAAACCTAAAATAATTATCGTCATGTCATCACAAATCCTTACCTCTGTACTCTTCTTTCATCATACCACTTCCTGGCAGCAAAATTCTATTTAAGGCACTTTTTACAATGAAATAACTATAGATTTCTTGGTATATAAACTTTTGGACTATTATTTCATTATATGCTCTAGACTTTTACACTTTATATCGTTATAGTAGTGAGTATATAGTTAAAAAAGGCGGGGGCAAAATTCTATTTATATTCTACTTATAGGTATAAATAACAACAATACATAAAAGGAGGTTTTAGTCAGTGAAAAGTTTTCTTAAATTCGATAAAATGGTCACACCAATGATTATTCAAGTTTTATTTTGGATTGGAGTAGCGTTTTCTGCTCTCGGAGCAGTTTTTTATGTTATTTTCGGCCTGATTATGATGTTTTCAGGAGAAGATGGAGAAGGATTTCTAGGATTCTTTGCGATTATTGGTGCTTTCATCGGTCTGATTGTGGGCGTGCTATTTTCTAGAATATACTGTGAACTCTTAATTGTTATTTTTAAAATACTGAATAAGCTTACTTCTATTGACGATAAACTGAGTAATTCATCAAACAATCAAGAAACGCTTTAATAAAGCAGATAACCGCATTTATACATAGCCAATGGGCTTTATAATTATTGCACCCTCACCTTTTCTATGCTTGAATTCAAAAAGCAAAAAGTCCCACCCTACAAATAAAACTGTAAGGTGGGACTTTTTATATCTGCTTAACCAATAGAACCTTCCATATCCATGGTGATTAGACGGTTCATTTCAACGGCATATTCCATCGGTAACTCACGAGTAAATGGCTCAATGAAGCCCATGACAATCATGTCAGTTGCTTCTTGTTCTTCTAAGCCTCTGCTCATCAGATAGAACAGTTGCTCTTCAGAAACTTTAGAAACTTTCGCTTCGTGTTCCAACGAAATATTGTCGTTATTGATCTCGTTGTATGGAATCGTATCAGATGTAGATTTGTTATCTAAGATGAGCGTATCACATTCGATATTCGATCTTGCTCCATCTGCTTTTCTTCCAAAGTGAACAATTCCTCTATAGTTTACTTTTCCACCATCTTTTGCAATGGATTTCGATACAATTGAAGAAGAAGTATTTGGTGCTAAATGATGCATTTTTGCGCCTGCGTCCTGATGTTGTCCGGCTTCAGCTAAAGCAATTGAAATGGTTTGTCCCCGTGCACCTTCTCCACGTAGTAAAACGGATGGGTATTTCATTGTAAGTTTCGATCCCATATTTCCGTCAATCCATTCCATTGTAGCATTTTCTGCAGCAGTAGCGCGTTTTGTTACTAGATTATATACGTTGTTTGCCCAGTTTTGAATGGTTGTATAACGGCAGTAACCGTCTTTTTTAACAAAGATTTCAACAACTGCACTATGCAGTGAGTTTGTTGTATATACGGGTGCTGTACAACCTTCAACATAATGCACAGAAGCACCTTCATCCACGATAATTAATGTACGTTCGAACTGACCCATATTCTCGGAGTTAATTCGGAAATACGCCTGTAAAGGAGATTTCGCTTCTACTCCTTTTGGAACGTAGATGAATGAACCTCCGGACCATACTGCTGTGTTCAGAGCTGAGAACTTGTTATCTGAAGCAGGAATCACCTTTCCAAAATACTCTCTGAACAGTTCTTCATGTTCCTGCAACGCTGTATCTGTGTCAGCGAAAATAATTCCCAATTCTTCCAGGTCTTTTTCCAGACTTTGATAAACAACTTCAGATTCGTACTGAGCAGATACACCAGCTAAATATTTTTGCTCTGCTTCCGGAATACCTAAGCGATCAAAACTTTGTTTGATTTCCTCTGGTACTTCATCCCAAGATCTGCCTTGTCTTTCAGAAGGTTTGACATAATAAATAATCTCGTCAAAATCAAGTTCTGAAAGATCTCCGCCCCACTGCGGCATAGGCTTGGAGTAAAAAATTTCTAAAGCTTTTAAGCGTTCTTCCAACATCCACTCAGGTTCATTCTTCATTCGTGAAATTTCTTCCACGACGCTTTTCGTTAAACCACGTTCGGTACGGAAAACGGAAACATCACGATCTCGAAAACCATATTGGTACTCACTATCCATCTCTGGCATTTCTTTTGCCATGAATATAACCTCCTTTATAATGTTGAAACTCTATATAAACCACTATCTTATTGTTCTTTGGCTACTTTTTCCATTGCCTTCCATGCCAGTGTAGCACATTTTATGCGTGCTGGAAAATTAGATACTCCCTGTAAAGCTTCTATATCGTCTACACCGAAGCCTTCCACGTCGATTTCTTCTCCCACCATCATTTGCGAGAATAATTCCGACATTTCAAGTGCCTGGGAGATGCTTTGTCCTTTAATTGCCTCTGTCATCATGGAAGCAGAAGCAAGGCTGATCGAACAGCCTTCTCCGTTAAAACGGACATCTTCTACAACATCGCCATTCAATTGAAATTCAAGGAAAATTTTATCACCGCATGTTGGGTTATTCATTTCTACAGTTAAGGTGTCTTCCTCGAATGAACCACGGTTTCTTGGATTTTTATAATGGTCCATAATCACTTGACGATAGAGTGTATCCAGATTAATTTGTGACATTCCCAAAATACTCCTTTGTTTTGATAAGTCCTTCTGCTAAGCGGTCGATTTCTTCTTCTGTATTATAGATATACATGCTCGCCCGAGCGGTAGCTGCAACTTCCAGCCACTTCATTAAGACCTGTGCACAATGATGCCCAGCCCGCACTGCGATACCTTCCATATCCAGTACAGTTGACACATCATGTGGGTGAACACCCGCTAAGTTAAAGGTTACAAGAGAAGCACGTGTTTTTGGTCCATAGATGGTTAAATCTTCAATGGAACTTAAACGGTCCAACGCGTAAGCAGCCAATTTTTCTTCATGTGCTTGGATGTTATCCATGCCAATGTCATTTAGAAAATCAATTGCTGCTCCCAGTCCGATAGCTCCGGCAATAATTGGCGTGCCCCCTTCAAACTTCCAAGGCAGCTCTTTCCATGTCGAGTCGTATTTCTCAACAAAATCGATCATTTCGCCGCCAAACTCGATTGGCTCCATTTCTTCCAAAAGTTCTTTCTTACCGTAAATGACACCAATGCCTGTTGGCCCTAACATTTTATGTCCGGAAAAGGCATAAAAATCACAATCCAATGCCTGGACATCTACTTTAAGATGTGGTGCACTTTGAGCACCATCCACGACAATAACGGCACCTTTTTCATGGGCTAATTCCGTTAACTCCTGGACAGGGTTGATCGTTCCCAACACATTGGAAACATGGGCAACCGCGACAATCTTGGTTTGATCAGTGATTGTATTACGTGCAGCTTCCATGGAAATAGTACCATCTTCTTCCAATGGAATATATTTCAATGTTGCGCCGGTTGCTTTGGCTACTTGCTGCCAAGGAATGATATTACTGTGGTGTTCCATCGGGTTGATGACAATTTCATCCCCAGCTTTTACATGCGTTAATCCATAACTTTGGGCAACAAAGTTAATACCGGTTGTTGTCCCGCGGTTAAAAATAATCTCTGCACTGCTTTTCGCGTTAATAAAGTTTCGTACTTTTTCTCTGGCACCTTCAAATAAATCGGTTGCCTGCGAACCCAATGTATGCACACCACGGTGCACATTGGAATTCGTCTGCCGATAATAGTCATTCACTGCTTCTATTACTTGAATTGGTTTTTGTGACGTTGCCGAAGAGTCAAGATATACCAATGGGTGGCCATTTACTTCCTGGTCTAAGATAGGAAATTGTTCTCGAATAGCACGAATGTCCATTAACTGATTTTCCCTTCGATTAGCTGTGTCAGCTGATTTTTAATCGTTTCAATTGGTAATTCATTCACAACTGGGTCTAAAAATCCGTGAATAATCAGTCGCTCTGCTTCTTCGCGTGTAATTCCGCGACTCATCATATAATACAGTTGCATTTCGTCCACTCGTCCTACAGAAGCAGCGTGTCCCGCTGTGACATCATCTTCGTCAATCAGCAAAATAGGATTGGCGTCTCCACGAGCTTTGCCACTTAACATTAACAAACGGGATTCTTGTTCAGCGTTTGCTCTCGTTGCACCGTTGAATATTTTACCAATGGCATTAAAGATGGCAGTAGATCGGCCGGTCATTACACCGCGCTGAGAAATCATAGCATCGGTATCTAACCCGTAGTGCATGGTTTTAGTGGTGAAATTCTGCGTTTGCTTGCCACGGCCTACCGTTACCGTTCTTGGAGTTGAAGAAGAGTTGTTACCGACTAGATGTGTTTCGTTTTCCGAAACCGTATGTCCTTCATTCATTTGACCAAGTGCCCAATCGAGTGTCGCATCATTTCCGACCATGCCGCGACGGTTAATATACGTCGTCACACCAGCTTCTAAATGATCGACCGCACCAAAGGATACTTTTGCATTATCTTTTGCAAATACTTCTGTAATAATGTTCGCAACAGACGGTTCTTCTTCGTTGTGAGATACATAATTTTCCACATACGTTAAAGAACTGCTTTCTTCAGCAACGACAATGACGTGATTAAATAATGCCAATTCATTGTCTTCCTGCCAGAAAATAGTTTGCAACGGCTCTGTTACTTCCACATTTTTAGGAACATAAACGAATACACCGCCGTTCATCAAAGCAGCATGAAGTGCCGTTAATTTATGTTCATCTTTTCCGACTGCATCTGTCATATAATATTGCTTCACTAAATCACCATGCTCGCGTAACGCTGTAAAGATATCTGTTAAAATGACACCTTTTTCTTTTAATTCGTTATTCAAAGAAGCATACGCTACAGACTGATTGCGTAAAATAACAATATTTTCGTTTTCTTTATCAATAAAATCGTTCAAAGCTTCCGGTACATTATCTAAAGAAGTAATCGCTTCTCCAGCTGCACTTTTGTGTTTAAAGTCTGTAAAGTTCCAGCGATGAATTTTTGTTTTATCCGGTGTTGGCAATTCTAAGTTATTTGCCAAGTCAATCGCTTCTGTACGAAGCTCTGTCATCCATGCCGGCTCATTATTTTCTTTTGAAAACTCTGTTACATATGTTTCGTCATATGGTAATTTCGTAACTGTGGTCATGTCACTACCCCTCCTCACTTCTTTTTATTTGTTTATGCTTGTTCGACGGTTTCGTCTTCAATGCCTAATTCTTCTTTAATCCACTCATAGCCGTCTTCTTCAAGACTTACTGCCAGCTCTTTACCGCCGGATTTTACAATGCGGCCTTGCATCATAACGTGGACATAATCAGGTTCTACATAGTTCAGCAGGCGCTGGTAGTGAGTGATGATTAAGCAGCCCAGTCCGGTTTCTTCGCGGATTTTATTCACGCCTTTAGCAACAACTTTTAAAGCATCGATATCAAGTCCAGAGTCGATTTCGTCTAAAATAGAAATACCCGGCTTCAGCATAAGTAACTGAAGAATTTCATTTCGCTTTTTCTCGCCGCCTGAGAATCCTTCGTTTAAATAACGCTGCGCCATGTTTTCATCAATATTTAACTCTGCCAATGACCCGTCCATTTCTTTAATAAATTTCATTAACGAAATTTCATCGCCTTCATCACGGCGGGCATTAATAGATGAACGAAGAAAATCAGATGTCGTCACACCTGTAATTTCACTTGGATACTGCATGGCTAAAAAGAGTCCAGCACGAGCACGTTCATCTACTTCCATTTCAAGGACATCTTCTCCGTTCAACTTTATGCTTCCTTGTGTAATTTCAAATTTCGGATGGCCCATGACTGCAGACGCCAACGTAGACTTTCCTGTTCCGTTCGGTCCCATGACTGCGTGGAATTCACCACTATTTATAGTAAGGGTTACCCCTTTTAAAATCTCATTTCCTTCGATCGATACATGAAGATCTTCAATTTCTAATGTAAAATCTGCCATATCTATACCTCCAACTATCTTTTTTATTTATTTACATTGGTGTTCTCACCAACAATCAACAATTCTCAAATACAATCTTATATGAAAACAGTTCAATTATCAACTATAACGGGTTTCAACCTTTGTTAAAGGCTAGCTTTGTAAAACTGCAGTTATCATGAAACATGCCATTTCCTGTTCCTTACTCTTCTCACTTAGCTCTAGTTAATCAATAATAATTATTATTTAATAGATAAAATAAAAGCCAATTCTCCATCAGGAAAATTGGCTTAGCTGTTTATTTTACTCTGAAACTGGAACGACTGCACCATCATATTCATCTTCTATAAATTCCTGAATATCATCACTGTGCAATACATCTACCAATGTGTTCAACGCTTCATTGTCTTCATTTTCTTCGGTTACAGCAATGACGTTGACGTAAGGCGAGTCATCTTCTTCTTTAAAAATGGTGTCTTCTTCCGGATCAAGTCCTGCTTCAATTGCGTAGTTTGTGTTGATGACAACCAGGGAATCTTCTTCCGATTCATAAATTTCCGGCAGAAATCCTGCTTCATTGTCTGCTGTAAACTCAAAATCATGCGGATTTTCTTCAATATCATCAATAGTTGCTTCGTCCGGATCGACACTGTCATCTAACGTAATGAGTCCTTCATTTTCAAATAGACTTAATACACGACCATGATCCGCAACAGAGTTACTCAACACAACTTCTGTTCCTTCAGGCACTTCATCCATTGTTTCAAAACCTTGGGAATAGACTCCCATTGGTTCAATATGAATTTCGCCGATATTCACCAAACCATAACCAGTATCATCGTTCGTCTGTTCTAAATGCGGTATATGCTGAAAGAAGTTTGCATCAATCTCACCGCTGTCTACATCATCATTAGGCAGCACATAATCTTCATACGGCTCTATCTCTAAATCAATGCCTTCTTCTTCCAACAGCGGCTTAGCTTCTTCTAATATTTCCCCATGAGGCACACTGCTGGCACCGACAACGATGGAATCATCTTCAACATTTGCGGTTGCTTCTTCATTGTTATTTCCTCCACCGCAAGCAGCAAGTACAAGTATCAAACTGAGTGATATAAGCGTTAAAAATTTCTTCATTTACATCCTTCTCCTTTATCTTTTATCTATTTTTTTAGCTATAAAATCACCAATAAATTGGAAAATAAATACAATGAGTACAATAATAATGGTACATACTAAGACGATGTCCCACTGGCGTCGCTGAAAGCCGGAATAATACGCATAACTGCCGAGCCCGCCGGCACCAATCGCCCCTGCCATTGCGGTGTAGCCAATTAAAGCAATAGCCGTTACCGTGATTCCGGAAATAAGCGCCGGCATTGATTCCGGCAGCAAAACACGAAAGACGATGCGCTGTACACTGGCTCCCATCGACTGCGCCGCTTCCACCACACCTTTGTCCACTTCTTTTAGAGCAATTTCCACCAACCTGCCATAAAAGGGAGCTCCTCCAATTACCAGTGCCGGCAGAGCAGCTTTTGGTCCTCTAATGGTCCCTACTAAGAAATCAGTAAATGGAAACAGTAATAAAATTAAAATAATAAAAGGAATCGCCCGAAAAACATTCACTAAAGTCGCTGTAATAAAGTTCAGTATTTTACTTTGCCATATTCCGTCTTTTGCAGTGAGATACAGTAATAAACCTAAAAGAATACCTAAAACAAATGTGGCTGCAACGGAGATTACCGTCATATAAAACGTTTCATACGTCGCTTCCCAAATTTTTTCCCAATCGATTTCGGCAAAGTCAACCTTCATCGCGGATCACCTCCACTTCTACTTCTGTCTCTTCCATAAAGGTGAGTGCTTTCGCGACAGATGCTTGATTGCCTTGCAGTTGCACGGTTAAAGTGCCTAATACACCCGTTGTCGTTTGGGTTAATTTCCCCTGCAAAATATTAACCGAGATATCAAATTGTTTGGCTACTTCACTAATCACAGCTTCACTCGCTGTTTCACCAATAAAATGCAGCCGGACAATTTTACCTTTGCTTTCTAAATCCAAGATATACGCCATGCTTTCTTGATCGTCAGTCTGTGAAACAACTTGATCAACAAATTTTTTCGTTACTTCCTGTTGCGGATTTGTAAAAATATCCATAACATTACCTTCTTCTGCAACTAGACCATCTTCCATAACGGCTACCCGATTACAGATTTTACGAATGACATGCATTTCGTGCGTAATAATGACGATGGTGATTCCCAGCTGTTTATTAATATCCATCAGCAAGTCTAAAATCGAATTGGTCGTGTCCGGATCCAAAGCAGATGTTGCTTCATCACACAGCAATACAGAAGGGTTATTCGCCAGTGCTCTCGCAATGCCTACCCGTTGCTTCTGTCCGCCGGATAATTGAGATGGGTACGATTTTTCTCTGCCGCTCAATCCAACGAGCTCGATTAATTCATTCACTCGCCGTTCTTTTTCTTGTCTGGACACTCCAGCAACTTCCAGTGGAAATGCAATGTTTTCTTCTGTGGTACGGGACCAAAGCAGATTAAAATGTTGAAAAATCATTCCAATTTCCTGCCTGGCTTCCCGGAGCTTTTTCCCACGCAAGGCACTCATTTCTTTGCCATCTATGTGGACAGTACCGCTTGTAGGCTCTTCCAGACGGTTTAACAAACGGACAAATGTACTTTTCCCTGCTCCGCTGTACCCAATTACTCCAAATATATCGCCCTGGTTAATCGTCTGAGTGAGCGACTCGACTGCTGTTACAGATTGATTTTCCAGTTGAAACACTTTTTTCAAATTCTGAATCGTAATCACGCGAGTGCCTCCTTTTCTTTTATCTTCCTTTATGTATCAATAATAGAAGGCATTAAAAAAGCTTCCTTATTCCAGAGAATAGGAAGCGTTAAATATGCTTTCACATTCTCTCATTTATCAAAGCATTTGCTGCTTTGCAGGATGTAGCACCTTTCAAAAAAATTGAGGTTGCCGCGATTTCACAGGGCCAGTCCCTCCATCGCTCTTCATAAGAGTATCTTACTATTAAATTGATATAACGAATACTATATTAGCATCAAAGCGTTACCCTGTCAACTTCAATCAGGAATATGCAGAAGAAGAAGGCGAGGCAAATAATGCTGGATAATATTCATATAAATAATGATAGATGTTCCCGATAGAATAGAAAGTATACACCCGTTCTTTGACTTCTCCATTTTTAATAATCAGCAGGCACGGCACACTTTCTATTTTTTTGTTTTGTAAAAAGTTCGTAGCAAAAGAAGCATTTAACTCTGTGAAAATCTCTTCTTTATGCACTTGCTCAATTTTATCTAAAAAGGAGCGGGCGACATGGCAAGTACCGCAAAAACGGGAATATATAAATACAAAACTATCAGACATTTGTTCGATTTCTTCGCCAGTTACGCTCTTCATTCTATCACCAGACACTTTCTTTATAATAAAAAAACGGGATGAACATTGAAATTGAATTTAGCTAATTCTGTACCTATCAATTTTTCAGGCGCATTTTCTACTTCCGGCCATTCATCTGTGACATGAAGATGAAAAGCATGCGGAAGCTCGGCTTTTAATTCCTTTCTGAGCTCCTTGCCCGGTTCATCTTCATCCACAAAAATATACACTTCTTTATCATCGAGCTGGTATTTTTCCAGCATGTCGTCGAATTTTTCAATTCCAAAGGTACCATAAGTGCAAATAACAGGAACAGAATCCTGCAGCACATTGCGGATCATTTTTCTGTCATTAGCTCCTTCGACGATAATAATACGCCTTTCCTCTATTGTATCATTTCGCACAGAATCCTCCATTCATGTGTTTTTAGAAAAGCTGGAGCTTGCTAAACATTCGTGATGAACGACTTTGTTCATCCTATGCACCAAAAAAGACGATACATTTTCTTTGCTTTGATTAAATACTTAATGCTTGCTGTGGTTTAGGTGAATATCTCCGTTGCAATCATACTAGAAGCAAGCGAGTGACTCTCTTCACAATGATTAAAAAATTTACACTTGCCAGCTTCAATGATGAATCCCTTTATTTCGCCTATGACAGCAGGAAAAAGATAGGCTTTCTTCGCAGAGATTAAAAAATTAATGCTCGCTGTGATTTAGATGAATATCTCTGTTGCAATCATACTAAAAGTAAGCGAGTGACTTTCTTCACAATGATTAAAAAATTTACACTTGCCAGCTTCAATGATGAATCCCTTTATTTCGCCTATGACAGCAGGAAAAAGATAGATTTTCTTTGCAGAGATTAAATACTTCCTATTCGATAAACCACCATAACGAGCGCCTTCGCATTCCTTAGTCGGGGGTGGAAACTTTGTACTTGTCTTTTCGGCTATGAAAAAAGCCGGCCCCTCCCTTTAAAATCAGAGAGGAGACAGCTTTTGTAATTATTCTTCAATATGCGCTTTATATTCATCTGCAGATAATAGATTTTCTAATTCATCTTCATTAGAAGGTTCGATAACAACCATCCAGGCTTTTTCGTACGGAGACTCATTTACAAATTCCGGACTGTCTTCTAATTCTTCGTTCACTTCCACTACTTCTCCGCTGATCGGGGCATAAAGTTCGGAAACTGTTTTTACAGATTCAACACTTCCGAAAGGCTCGTCCAACTCAATCGTATCGCCAACTTCCGGTAATTCTACAAACACGATATCACCTAATTCAGATTGTGCAAATTCCGTAATACCAATTCGTACGTCACTGCCCTCATTACGAATCCACTCATGCTCTTTCGAATACATTAAATCGTCTGGTAAACTCATTATGATTCCTCCTATTTTTTTATACATCATCATTTAAATAAAGCCCGGTTCCCTTTTCAGTTCCTTAGGCTAAATTAATTTACTTCATGAATCCAAGTGTCATTAAATGTTTCTTCATTATAACCTACTGTCACTTGCTTTCCATCTGTAACGATCGGACGCTTAATCAACATGCCGTCCGAAGCTAAATATGTAACCATCTCGGCTAAATCGGCATCTTTTAATTTTTCTTTCATATTGTTTTCCCGGTACGCTTTGCCGCTCGTATTGAAAAACTTCTTCGGCTCCAGCCTGCTTTTTTCAATTAAAGACTGCAATTCAGCTGCTGTGGGTGTATCTTCTACTAAATGTACCGTGTCATAATCAATTTGATGCTCATCCAGATGCTTCTTTGCTTTTTTACAAGTACCGCAATTAGGATACCAATACAAGGTCAGTTTCATGCACTTACCTCCCATATTATACCATCTAAAAAGATTATAACAAACAATCCTCAAACGGACGAATAAAAGCTACTTTGCGGAAGCTCTCTCTCATTTCATTGGTTGTAACGGAGAAAACCCTTAGCGGATAAACCCGTCGCTGCTTCGTGGATCGCTGTTAGCGGGATTTTTCATTAAAATAGTGACCTGTTTCATATACCGATGTAGGCTAAGCTCCTTTCACGGCAATAGTTCCTGCTTACCCGATGGATTCTGCCGGAAAAATGATCGACACGGCAGATTCAATTGCTTTCCCTGAATTTGTTGCCGGCAATCCTTCCGACACGGCAGTATTACTCTTTGTTTTACAAATTGCTGCCGACTAAGCACTCGACACGGCAAAAGTTTTCCTTTTCTATCTTTATTCTGCCGGCAATCCTCCCGACACGGCAGTATTACTCTTTGTTTTACAAATTGCTGCCGACAAAACACTCGACACGGCAAAAGTTTTCCTTTTCTA
>Ga0079226_10001874_pt1 | contig 16118 bp, 14 predicted proteins | sample Poulit2014_FD_76345 | JGI IMG/M metagenome (GOLD analysis project Ga0079226, IMG submission 76345) | Agricultural soil microbial communities from Georgia to study Nitrogen management - Poultry litter 2014 | ecosystem: Environmental > Terrestrial > Soil > Agricultural land | place: USA: Georgia...
GCAGCCATAGGAATTGGAGTCGATATAATGCAGCCTAAAGGGAATATGGTAGTAGATATCGGTGGAGGAACTACCGAAATTGCCGTTCTAGCTCTTGGAGGAATAATTTGCGATAAGTCGGCTAAAATTGCTGGTGACATATTTACCAATGACATTATTTATTATATGCGTACTCAGCACAACCTTTATGTAGGTGTGCGTACAGCAGAAAACATTAAAATTCAGATTGGTGCAGCAACCGAAGATTTAGAAAATCCACCTGAGGAGCTTGCCGTACAAGGTAGAGACTTATTAACAGGAAAGCCTAAACAAGTCCTCTTATCCTATCGTGAAATTGCAAAGGCCCTAGACAAATCGATACTTAGAATAGAGGATGCTGTAATGGAAACCTTAGCACAAACACCTCCAGAATTGGCAGCAGACATATACAACACTGGAATATACTTAACCGGTGGAGGAAGTATGTTAAGAGGATTAGATAAACGATTATCACAAAAAACAGATTTACCTGTTTATATAGCCGAAGACCCATTACGCTCGGTGGTAAGAGGAACTGGCCTATGCCTAAAACACCTAGATAAATACAAAAATGTCTTGATTAAATAATTCGTGGAACAGATAAACTATGCAGCAAGTAATTTTATTTTTTATAAGGAACAAAAGCCTTTTGTTATTCTTCCTGCTATTTACAATATCCGTTTATCTAACGATTCAAGCACATAATTTTCATAGCACCAAGTATGTCAACTCCACTACTTATTTAGTAGGAGGTATGCAAAGCAATATTAACTCAGTAGGAGATTATTTTCATTTAAAAAAAGACAATGAGCTTTTACAAGAGGAAAACGCCTACTTGCGAGAGTTATTACATAATAAAAACTGGGCAGGTCAAGATAAAATAGATAGCATTAGCAAAAGCTTTACATTCCAATTTACACCTGCAAAAGTTATTTCTAACAGTTATACTAAAAGCCATAACATACTTACTATAGACAAAGGTGCCAAAGATGGTATTGAAGTAGACATGGGTGTTATTACTCCCAACGGAATAGTAGGAATAGTAAATAAAACATCAGAGAATTACGCTACCGTTCAATCTATTTTAAACACAAGAAGCCAGATAAACGCAAAATTAAAAAAGACAAATCATTTTGGTCTTTTAGTTTGGGAGAAGATTCGAGACCCAATGCATGTACATCTAATCGATATTCCTAGACATACTGAGTTTTCTGTTGGAGACACCATTGTAACTGGTGGAAAATCAACCATATTCCCAGAAGGTATTCAAATTGGTACTATCGATGACTACGTACTCGATGAAATAAATAACGCATTTATAATTCGAGTGAAACTATTTGCAGACATGACAAGTTTAAACTCGGTGTATTTGATTCATAATTTTGATTATCAAGAAATAATAAACCTACAAGAAGCTTCGCATAATGGGAATGAATAATATACTTACACAAGTATTTCGATTTATCATTTTACTAGCCGTTCAATTAATTATTATGAACAATATTAAATTGTTCGGATATAGTTCTCCCTTTATCTATATAATTTTCATTCTAGGCTTCCCTTTAAATACCAATAAAAACCTACTTATTGTTCTTAGTTTCCTTTTAGGGCTTAGCATGGATGTTTACAGCAATACTGGTGGCGTACATGCAGGTGCATGCGTGCTCATAGCTTATTTACGCCCCACCTTACTAAAACTGTCCTTTGGAGTTAGCTTCGAGCACAACAATATCAAACTAATACAGGCAGAGTTTAAACAGCAAATGGTATATCTAACATCCATGGTGTTTTTCCATCATTTAACCCTATTTGCTTTGGAAAATTTTAGCATAAAGCTTCTTTTACAAACTTTGGAGTCTACATTAGTAACTAGTATATTAAGCAGTATCCTTATCTATTGTATAATTATAATTTTTAGTAGAATTCCTAATCGATGAGAAAAATTTTACTCATAGTAATAACCATAATTACTAGCCTAGTTTTTCTAGGTCGATTATACTATTTACAAATTCATAATAGCTCTTTTCAAATAAAATCTGAAAATAACGCTATTCAGGTAATGTATGATTATCCACAGAGAGGCTACATCTATGATCGGAATAAAGAATTAATCGTCTCCAATCAACCCTCCTATGATGTCATGGTTGTTCCAAATGACATTCAGAAATTAGATACTTTGGAGTTGTGTCAATTATTAAAAATTGAGGTTCAAGATTTTGAAAATATCTTAGCTCGAGCTAAAAGATATTCCCCTAGGTTACCATCGGTTGTTGTACCACAGCTTAATAAAGAAGAATATGCTTATTTAGCCGAAAAAATGCGAAAGTTTCATGGCTTTTATATTCAAAAAAGAGCTTTACGTGATTATCAAACAAAGCATGCAGCTAATATACTCGGATATATAGCACAAGTAAATCAGACTATAATAAACAGGAATCCATATTACCGATCTGGTGATTTAATAGGTATTCAAGGAGTTGAAAAACAATATGAAGAGGTTTTACGTGGCGAGAAAGGTGTTCGTTATTTACAGAAAAACCGATTTAATCAAGTTATAGGCCCCTATAAGGATGGAAAATACGATACGCTCCCCAAGCGTGGTCACGATATCATGATTACCATAGATGCAGAGCTTCAGAAGTATGGAGAAGAGCTAATGGTAAATAAACGAGGGGGTATTGTTGCTTTAGAACCTAAAACTGGCGAGATACTAGCTTTAGTAAGTGCTCCAAGCTACGACCCAAGCTTACTTGTAGGCCGAGAACGTTCTAGAAACTTTAATAAACTTTGGTACGATACTATATCTCGACCTTTATTTGATCGCTCTTTACAAGCTGAATACCCACCAGGCTCCACATTTAAAATGTTAACTGGATTGATAGCCTTACAAGAAGGAGTGGTTACAAGTAATGAAACTATGAGTTGCTTTGGCGCATATCATTATGGTGCGAGAAGACCTTTAGGCTGTCGCCACCATATATCGCCTGTAAACATGAAATCGGCTATATCCGTATCATGTAACACCTATTTCTCTGCTAAATATCGCAGTACTATAGAAAAATATCCATAACCACAGGAGGGAATAGTTGCTTGGAATGAGCATTTAAGAAGCTTTGGCTTAGGTGGATTTCTAGGATATGATTTACCAATTGGTAGACCTGGGCATGTTCCCGATGCAGCCTATTACAATCGTCATTATCAATTCCCTAAGTATCGTTGGTATGCTACAGCCACAATTTCCAATGGAATTGGCCAAGGCGAGATATTAACGACGCCAATTCAAATGGCTAACTTTACTGCAGCCATTGCTAATAAAGGATGGTATTATACCCCTCATATAATAAAACACATCTATGATGTAGACACGTTGCCTCAAAAATATACCACTAAACATTACACTACTATCGACAGCCAACACTTTGATTCGGTAATAGAGGGAATGGAAGACATTTATAATTCTGGAGCAGTAGGCCAATACAAAGTACCAGGAGTTAGAATTGCAGGAAAAACTGGAACTGCAGAAAACTCTATTCGCATAGATGGAAAAAGAATGCGACTTACCGATCATTCTGTATTTGTTGCTTTTGCACCCGTAGAAGATCCGCAAATCGCACTAGCTATTCTTGTTGAAAACGGATATTGGGGTTCGCGGTGGGCTGCTAGAATTGCCTCTCTTCTTATAGAAAAATATATCAATGGCGAAGTAACACGAACCGATATTGAGGATTTTATTTTAAATGGAAGCTTAGAAGAAGAGTATGCAAAGCCATATAAAAACCTATCGCTTAAAACCGAATAAATGATATGGCAGGAAGACTTAATAAATTAGCTAAGTACGATTCTACGCTTATAATTCTATACGTTCTATTAATAGCAGCTGGTTGGGTTAATATTTATTCAGCATCATTAGATGGAGACAGTACATCGATTTTCGATTTTCAAACAATTTATGGAAAACAACTAGTATGGATTTTACTTAGTGGGCCTATCATTGCTTTTGTATTAGCTATAGATTCAAAGTTTTACGAACGTTTTGCAGGAGTAATATACGTAGCTTCTATACTCTCACTTTTAGGACTCTTCTTATTTGGTACTACCATATCTGGACAAAAAGCTTGGTATTCTTTTGCAAGTTTTAGTATTCAACCGGCAGAGTTTACTAAAGCTGCAACAGCATTAGCTTTAGCTAAATTTGGAAGTGAACTAGATACAAACCTAGCTTCATTTAAAGATCAAGTAAGGGCCTTTATAATTATTTTCATACCAGCTATCCTCATCCTCTTACAACCAGATCCAGGAATGGCTATCCTCTATTTAGCTTTTATATTTCCGCTTTATAGAGATGGATTGCATTTCATCTATTTGTTCTTAGGATTATTTGCAACTGTAATATTTATTAGCACCTTAGCATTTGGAGTTATATGGGTTAGCCTAACCTCATTACTTATAGTTGGAACATTTTATTTCTTTAGAATTAAGCGTAAACCCAAACCAAGTATTGCGAAGTATATAACCATATTCATAACCTCTGTAATTTTAGCATTTTCGGTTAATTATATCTTTGAGAATGTATTTAAACAACATCACAGAGATCGATTTAATATTATACTTGGCCATGAAGTAGATAGCCAAGGGATTGGATATAATACTAATCAAAGTGAAATTGCTGTAGGTAGTGGAGGTTTAACAGGTAAAGGGTGGTTACAGGGCACACAAACCAAAGGTAGATTTGTTCCTGAACAACATACCGATTATATATTTAGTACCGTAGGCGAGGAGTGGGGGTTTATTGGAGCAGCCTCTATAGTAATGCTATTTTGTTTTTTAATCATTCGAATTATTTTCATTGCTGAACGCCAAAAATCACAGTTTAAACGTATCTATGCATACTCAGTTGCTGCAATATTTTTCTTTCATTTTTCCATCAATATAGGTATGGTTATAGGTATTTCGCCTACTGTTGGAATTCCATTACCATTCATAAGTTATGGAGGTTCTAGTTTATGGGGTTTTACTATTTTATTATTTATCCTAATTCGAATGGATGGACAGCGAATGGAATTAGATTAACAAGCTTCCCCTATAAATTCGGAAAGTATCTCCCTAATCTTCAGAAATGTATTTTTTACCAGGCTTTAAAATTCTACCAAGTAAATAATAATTATATAATGAGATAAATTTAAAGTGCATTTCTCAGTTTTTATGTACTATTTGATCTTATTATTTTTGCTGCTTAAATTGTTTTCATTATTTTACTCCCTAGTACCTTTCCTATACTTACAAAACAGATATGATCGATTTAGTTATTCGTAAAGCACGCTTGGTTGATATGCCAATTTTATTAAAGTACGAACAAGAAGTTATTGATTATGAACGTGCTTTTAATGAAGATATAGAAAAAGAGGACGCAAAGTACTATAACCTGCATTCTTTAATAAGCGGAAAAGATTCTGCAGTATTCGTTGGAGAGATTGATGGCAAAATTATCGCCACTGGATATGCTTTAATCAGGGAAGGATTACCACAATTTGTTTACGACGAATACACCTATTTAGGGTTTATGTACGTAGCACCTGAATATCGCGGAAAAGGTATTAACGCCAAAATCATACAAGCAGCTTTAAAGTGGTCAGAAAAAAGAGGAATTAAACATATTCGCCTACAAGTATATAGCGAAAACGCCTCAGCTATAAAAGCTTATGAGAAGCTAGGATTTAAAACGGAATTACAAGATATGAAGCTTACAATCAACTCTAATAAATCCTAACATAATTTAAAAAAGTTGCCGTAAACAACCGGTCTATGTTAAGCTTATTTTATACAGTAGGCTTTTATATAATCACCTTCTAGTTACTTGACTTTCATCCCTTAGTAGCTATAGATAATCAAATCCAAACTAATTTTTGTTTGCTTCCATAATCGACTCAATAAACACATCTAGGTCTTGATCGAAAGTAGGTTTCTGCATCATCTCTAAGGAGCTTTTCTTTAATAGATCAAAATTTTCTTGGGTAAAAGTATCAAAGCTTTTACTGTAAAACTTTCCTACAATCCCATAAACTCCTTCAATTTCTTCTGGCAACACCTCACCTTGATCTTTATGTCTAGATCGCAACACGCCAGCTGCCACGTAAGCTCCAATCTCAATAGACTTCTGCAGGGTTAGCCCTTCTGGCTTTTCAGATTGTTTTGTAATAAGTATATCTAAGTTCTGATAGATTAATTTTTCAATTGTCATATTTTGTCTTGTATTATTTTCCACGCACATCAAGTACATCACGTAAGGCATTTCCTAGTAACATAAAAGCCATAACCAAACTCATTATAGCAAATCCGGGAATCAATGCCAAATATGGTTTTCCTAGAAACACATAATGGTAATGGTCTTTTATAATTCCACCCCAACTAGGCATTGGTGGTTGTGCACCTATTCCAAGAAAGCTTAATCCACTTTCTACAAGAATAGCACTAGCAAAGTTAGCTGCCGAGATTATTATTACTGGAGCAAGTGCATTTGGCAAAACGTGTTTTCGTAAAATTCGAAGGTGGCTATAGCCTAATGCTTTTGCTGCTGTAACATACTGCATATTTTTAACACTCATAACCTGTCCACGCACTACTCTTGCTACTTCTACCCACATAGTAAGCCCTACGGCAAGAAACACCTGCCATACACCTCTACCAAGAGCTAGCGTAAGGGCTATTACCAGCAGAAGGGTTGGAATAGACCAGGTAACATTAATAAGCCACATGATTACTTTATCTATCGCACCACCATAATACCCAGCTATGGCGCCTAGACTAATGCCAAGAATTAGTGATATGCCAACAGCGATAACCCCTACCCCTAGTGAAATACGAGTGCCTATTAAAATTCGGCTCCATAAGTCACGTCCAAATTTATCTGTACCCAGTAAAAACAGATGTTCTTTAATATAATGCTCCTTCACCTCCTCCAATCCTTCTAATTGTGGGAAATCAGACAAACTAAAATACAGACTTTGTCCAGGCCCTGTTTCAGAGTACTCATGTACTATGAGTCTGTTATCTTCAATTTTAAAATCAGTAATTGGAATAAAGGAGCTTGCGGCTTGTTTCCCAAAGAAAAAGCTCTTCATGTCGGTAGCTTTATTTAATTCGGCATCTACTTCCAACATATTTACTCGAAAACCAGGCGGCTTAGAATGAATAGACAGATGCATCTGATTGGCATTTTTAGAAGCATCTGGCGCTATAGCATATGCAAACACCGCAAGAAGAATACATAGAAACAAATAGCTCAAGCTAAAAACGCCCCAAAAGTTTTTTCTAAACTTTTGGAGCGTCGTATTATGCTTTAATTTATGGTTTGTTTCCAATGTAAGCTTTAATTCTTATCGACTAACTTTGGATCTTGTTTAGCTAAAAACTGAAGGTCTTTTATCACATGTACAGCTTCATCCACATAAACATCTCGATTTAAAGCTTTATGCCATCTTCTTCTACTTTCTGCAAGTGTAGAATCAGCCTCCATTTTTATCAAGTCCGATTGTACACTAGCAAAAGTCAAGTGATTTTCGAACTTATTAATGGTGTCAAAGGCTTTGGCCTTCTCTTTTCTCAATTCAATACTGGCTTTATATTTATCAAAAGACAATTGCACTTCTTTTTCATCACGTCTTTCTCGAATCCACTTTGCATAATCATCTATTATTTTTACTCTCTGGTTGGTATCTAAACGAGATTTACTACGCTCCACTATCTCTTTATAATCTATATATCCTTTCCATTTGCTGTAATTTGCTGGTGCAATTTTATCATACGGCATAGGATTTTTATAGTCGCGTTCTCCAATGTCTATATACGTATATCTATCTGGCATAACCACATCGCTTTTTACACCTTCAAGCTGTGTAGACCCACCATTTATCCTATAGAACTTTTGAGTAGTAAGTTTTAATGCTCCTAAATCATCTACATCCATCTTACGCACATATTCATTTAAATCTAGAAGATTCTGAACTGTACCTTTCCCATAAGACTGTTTACTACCTACAACTATACCACGACCGTAGTCTTGAATTGCCGCTGCAAGAATTTCCGAAGCCGAAGCAGACACCTCATTCACAAGTATTACCAAAGGACCGTCCCATACTACAGGTCTTTTCTTTGCTCGAAGTACTTCCGTTCTATTTCCACTAGAAACTACTTGCACTACCGGTCCACCTTCTATAAACAAGCCCGTCATATCTATCGCAGCACGAAGTGAACCTCCACCATTATCACGCAAGTCTAATACTAAGCCCTGCATACCTTCTGCTTTAAGCTCTTTAATTGCTTTTTCTACATCGCTAGCTGCATTTCTTGTTCTATAATTATTCATGTCAAAATAGAACTGCGGTAAATCGATTAGACCAAAAACCTCATCACCCTCTTTTATAAGACTGTACTTAGCATAAGTTTCCTCCAATTCTACAACATCACGTTCTATCGATACATCCTCTATAGATCCATCTACTCGTTTTATAGTAAGAATTACCTTAGTACCTTTGGGTCCTTTAATTAAATCTACAGCATCGTCTAATCGCATGGCTGAAATATCTACAGACTCTTCCTCGTCTTCTTGTCTAACTCGCATTATCAAATCTCCAACCTCTAAGTGTTCACCACGCCATGCAGGTCCACCAGAGATAACCTTTACTATTTTAATATATTCACGAGTTTTTTGGAGCTGTGCTCCAATACCCTCTAATTTACCAGACATATGAGTATCGAATCGATCTTTGTCTCTTGGTGCCATATAATTTGTATGCGGGTCAAAGGTTTCTACCACCGAGTTCAAATACATAGCAAAGTAATCTTTATGTTCTAAATCATCGGTAAAATCAAAATAGTCATCCAAGGTGTTTTGTACACTTTCACGAGATTCTTTTTCTAACTCTTCTTTCGACTTACTTACGTATTCCGAATCATTTTCTGCTTTGGTCTTATCCTCTTCAATTTTATCGTAATACGTTTCTAGAACGTTAAGTTTTAATTGTACTCTCCAACGCTCCTGTAAGTCGTCATCTGTTTCTGTAAAATCGCGCTCATCATAATCGATATACATAGTTTCGTCCACCGAAAAATCAAATGGATTGGAAAGAATTTCGGTATAGAATTCTTTTACTTCTTCTCTACGTTCTAAAAACCTCTGATGTACATCATTAAAGAAACTAAATTCTCTAGCTTTTATTTGATCGTCTATATTTAATTTATGTTGCTCGAACTCCTTGATATCAGATTTTAAGAAAAAGCGCTTGGCTGGATCTAGACCTTCTATAAAATCTTCAAAAACACGCTCCGACATTGCGTCATCAATAGCAATAGGGCTAAAGTGACCGCCTTCCAATACGTAGGTAAGTAGTTCCACTAGTATCTTATCGGAATCGGAGTCCGCATTGGTGAAATTTTTTGTAGTAAAACTACAAGATGCAACTGCTATAAAAACTGCTAGCAGCAACCATTTCAAATTGCTTTTTATCATGTACATGTCTTTCTTTAATTAACCGCTTAAAAGTATATATTATATGCCATCATTACATGGTGATGATACTAATTTTTTGTTAAACGCCATAGTATTCCCTTGAAATATTTGTGTACTTTTGTTTTCAAATTAAAACAAAGTCATGACAAAAAAGAAAAGACCTTTAATTTTAGTTACTAACGATGATGGAGTTTCGGCACCAGGAATTCGTGCATTAATAGAAGTTGCCAAGAGGCTTGGTGATGTTGTAGTAGTGGCGCCTGATTCTCCTCAAAGTGGAATGGGACATGCTATAACCGTGAACAACACCATATATTGTGATAAGGTAGATCTTTCCGATCCTAGTGTACAAATATACAGTAGTAGCGGTACACCTGTAGATTGTGTTAAGTTAGCTATGAGTAAAATCCTCGATCGCAAACCAGATTTATGTATCAGCGGTATAAACCATGGAAGCAACTCCTCTATCAACGTGATTTATAGCGGCACCATGAGTGCAGCAGTAGAAGCAGGAACATTAGGCGTACCAGCCATTGGTTTCTCTCTTCTAGACGGTTCCCTAGAAGCTAATTTCGAACCTTCTAAAAAGTATGTTGAAGCTTTATGTAAACAAGCATTACTTCATGGCATGCCTAAAGATACCGTTCTGAATGTAAATATTCCTAAATTACCAGAAGAAGAAATTAAAGGAGTGAAAGTATGCCGACAAGCTAATGCAAAATGGAAAGAGTCATTCGAAAAACGCACCAATCCAAATGGTCGTGAATATTATTGGCTAACTGGGAATTTTGTTAACCTAGACTCTGGAAAAGACACCGATGAGTGGGCTTTAGCAAATGGCTATGTGTCTGTTGTACCAGTGCAATTTGATTTAACAGCATACACAGCTTTAGAAGCTATAGGCAAATGGGAGCTACCATAAGAAAGGAGGTGCTTATAGGTGCAATTACCGGACTAATAGTAAACACTTTTGGAGTTTTACTATTTTTTCTATTATTCCTGGAAGGCTCTTTCAAAGTAAACTTCAACTATGCTTATCAGTATGATGAATTGGGGAAAATCATTGCAATTGGAGCCATACCAAATCTTGCAGCGTTTTTTCTATTTTTAAAAATCAAACGCTTTTATCGTGCACGAGGCGTTTTGCTTTTCACTATCCTCCTGGCAATAGCCATCTTATTTTTAAATATAAGTACTAAATAATCAGCAAACAATAAACTTTATAAAAGCAATCCGATGAAATATTATTTAATAGCGGGCGAAGCTTCAGGAGACTTACATGCTTCCAACCTAATGCGAGCTATTTTGGAAGAAGATCCAAAAGCTGAATTCCGATTCTGGGGAGGCGACCTAATGCAGGATGTTGGTGGCACTCTTGTAAAGCATTACAAAGAGTTAGCTTTTATGGGGTTTGTTGAAGTACTAGGGAATTTACGCACCATTTTATCGAATATCAGCTTTTGTAAAAAAGACATCCAAGCTTTTAATCCCGACGCTATAATCTTTATTGATTATCCGGGATTCAACTTGCGTATTGCTAAATGGGCAAAAAAACAAGGGTTTGCAACACATTACTATATATCACCACAGATATGGGCTTGGAAAGAAGGCCGTATTAAAGGTATAAAGCAATCAGTAGATGAAATGTATGTTATTCTTCCTTTCGAAAAATCTTATTACGAAGATAAACACAATTTCCCTGTACATTTTGTTGGAAACCCACTAATCGACGCTATTGCTAATCGTAAAGGAATTAGTCTAGCTGCTTTTCAGGAGAAGCATAAGTTACCTCAAAAGCCTATTATTGCAATTATTCCTGGGAGTAGAAAACAAGAAATTAGCAAAATGCTTCATGTGATGCTAGCCGTAGTAAAGGAGTATCCCGACTATCATTTTGTAATAGCTGGCGCCCCTGGCCAAGATCCTGATTTCTATGATGCAGCTATTGGCAATAAACCGGTTTCTTTGGTTTTTGGTGAAACCTATAATCTGATGGACGTTGCCCATGCTGCACTGGTAACTTCAGGAACAGCTACTTTAGAAACTGCATTATTTAAAGTCCCAGAAGTAGTGTGTTATAAAGGAAGTTACATTTCCTATATAATTGCAAAGCAAGTGATTAAGTTAAAGTATATTTCCTTAGTAAATCTTATTATGGATAAGGAAGCCGTTACGGAGTTAATCCAGAGCGAATTCAATATTAAAAACTTAAGAAGAGAGTTGGACAAATTATTAGATCCAAAGTTCCGCAGTAAAATAAAAGCGGATTACGACCGTTTAGAAAGTGTACTAGGCGGTGAAGGAGCTAGCGTCAATACTGCCAAACTGATTGTAGAAAGCTTGACAAAGAACTAATTTTACTTAGTTTTGCACTACGAATAAACCCTAAAGCTATTATGCAAATTGATTTACGATATACTATTATAAGCATGCTGTTTACTAGTATGTTGTTTATCTCATGTAGCACATCCAGAATAGCTACATTAAAAGAAACAAGGCATAACAAAGAGCTAGAAATAGAGATAATTAAACGTACAGAATACCCTGGTGATGGCTATTACTTTGCCACTAGTGAAGCAGACTTAGAAGCTAGCATGGAACTGCCCGAATGGGAAATACAAGAACTAATGACCATAGAGGAGTACGATGCGTATGTAGAAAGATCTACTTCCGACCGAATCATTAAACAGGCTAAGAGTTTTAATGGAACGCCATATAAATTTGGTGGCACAACAAAGAAGGGAATGGATTGTTCAGGACTTATTTATACTGCTTTTAAGTCAGAAGACATTTACTTACCTCGCATCTCTAGCGATATGGCCCGAGAAGGGATGCAAATCAAACTAAACAACGTACAACCTGGTGACTTATTATTTTTCAAAACCAATAGAAGAAGAAACCGAATAAACCATGTTGGTCTTGTGGTAGAAGTAAATGGGAGTGAAATTCTTTTCATCCATTCCTCTACCTCGAAGGGAGTTATAACCTCTTCTATAAACGAAGCCTATTGGCAAAGGGCTTTCACCGAAGCTCGTAGAATACTATAGTTAAATTACTTTTTCTTTCGTAACTTTAATTCGATGGTGTAATCAATCCATTAAATAAGTTATGAATGAATGCTATTCGAAACATAGTAACGCTTCAGCTTGGGCTACTTCTAAGTGCTGGTATTGGTGTAGCTTCTTTATTTCCTGATTACTTAAAACTTTCAATTACTGCATTATTCCTTTGTCTTGGCTATGCATTTCTTTCTTTAATTCTGGTATATAAAAAAGCAAAACTGCGCTTAGGCCTACACAATACGCTACTCTTCTGCACATTTTTAATCGGCTATATAGTTTATGCCACTCACTTGCCAAAAAACATACCGTACCATATTGATAACCACTACAAAGAAGGGCAAAAGGAATTAGTTCATATAAAAATATTAGAAAGCCAACGAAGCACAAGCTTCTACCATCAATACATAGCCAAAGTAAAACAAATAAGCAATAGCAAAACAAATGGAAAAGCAATTGTACGTTTTCAAAAGCACGATAGTTTAGTTGCTCTAGAACCAGGTCAAGAAAAACTTATTTACGCTCAAATACAGCCTTTACCACCACCGGTAAATCCATTCGACATCGACATGCGAAACTACTATAAGAGCTTGGGAATTTTTCATAGGATTACCCTTAAAGAGGATGCTATTATAGACCACATTTCATCGGACATTAAGCGATCTTGGACTTTACGAAAAAAAGCCTTGCAAAGTTTAGAGCATACAAGTTTAAAAGAACCCAGCAAACAACTAATCCAAGCCATGGTTTTGGGATATAGAGATGAATGGTCTACAGATAGACGCACACAATACAGCAATGCCGGTGTAGCACATATTCTTGCTATTTCTGGTTTACATATAGGTTTATTATATCTAGTATTATTTTGGTTGTTCTTGCCTCTACAACGTATATCTAATTCAAGAATACCAGTGTATTTGATTTGCTTAGTAGGCTTGTGGGCATATGCGTGGTTTACCGGCATGTCGCCATCTGCAACGCGATCAGTTAGCATGCTAAGTTTCTTTATCGCTACTAAGATATGGCAACGACCAGCTCCTCCTCTACATATATTGGGTAGCTCTTACATTGTATTGCTTTTACTAAAGCCTGAGTGGCTTTTTCACATAGGATTTCAAATGAGTTTTTCTGCAGTATTTTTCATCCTATGGTTATATCCAAAAGCCATTTCCTTATGGGAGCCAAAATATCTCCTAATAAAACGTGTTTGGCAAATTATCCTCATAAGCTGTATTGCTCAGTTAGGAGTACTTCCATGGACGTTGCATTACTTTGGTAAAATTCCAGGCCTATTCCTTTTAAGCAACCTAATTATCTTTAGTGTTCTTAGCGTCTTACTTATCGGTGGAATGCTTATTCTATTACTAAGTTTAGTATTTAATGTTTACAACGGATGGCATATTGAAATATATAATTTTTTAATCAAGCAAATAGACACCTATGTGCAGTGGGTTTCACTTCAAGATAATTGGATTTTAACGGTAAGTAAACCAAATATAGCCATCAGCATTAGCATTTTTATTCTACTAATATTTGCTTTTCAAATTCTATGGCAGCGCAAGTATAGCTATCTCCGAAACCTATCTATAGCAGGTATTGCATTTTTGATTCTTATAAGCTTTTCCAAAACTATGGCTACAAGAGAGGAAGTTTGGCTGTTACAAGAATTCGGTGAAAGTCTAATTCTTCAGATAAAACCTAATGAAATAACTTTATTTACAAATAATACAGGAGTAGACTCCACTTATTTATGGAGGCGACTATCGGATACCTATAGCCAGCGAAAAATAAATACTGCAGAGCTTCCAAAATCATTTAAATTAGACCATCAAATCTATGTACACGTAGACAGTACTGCAATTTATCCTGAAAAGGTCCCTGACAATACGGTGATAATCTTACAGCACTCTACAAAGGTAAATTTAGATAAGTTGATTCATAACCTTAGACCGGTAAAGGTTATAGCTGACGGAAGTAATTACCCAAACACCGTATTGCATTGGCAGGAAACCTGTATAGAAAGAAAAACTCCCTTACTCTATACCGGAGAGAAGGGAGCAATTAGATTAGGAAGCAGTCCTACTATTTTTGAAAAGTACCTTCGAAAGACTTCTGATAGTTTTGCCAAGATTCCGCAGAGGTGATCTCCTTATAATCATCAGTAGCAATCATCTTCAAGTATATTTCTAATTGTTGAGGCGCTTGATATCCAGGTACAGCTTGAATTAAAGCACCTTTCTCGTCAAAATACACCATACTAGGGTAACCACGTACTTGTAGTGCCCGAGTAAATTGATGGGTAGAGTTTCTTCCTCTTTTACCTTCTTTATATTCTGGATTTGTAAATTGATGGCCTTGGTAATTCACCTCTTCGGTTCCCTCCGCATCAAACTTTACCGCGTAGAAATTTTCATTAATATATTGGATAACATCTTCGTTAGTGAAAGTGTTTCTATCCATCATTTTACAAGGACCACACCAATCGGCATACACATCAACTACAATCTTTTTCGGATTTTCCTTTTGTGCAGCTAGCGCCTCATCCATGGTAATCCAATTAATCTCTTGTGCTTGAACAGCTATGGCCATAAGAGACAAAGCCAATACTATTAACTTCTTCATGCTTATAATTTTTCTTAAAAAACAAAGGCTTTCAAAACTATCTCGAGGAAAGCCCTTGTTTTATGTAGACGTGTAAGATAAACTTACCTTACACCATGCATTAATCTTTTTAGAACTGGGTTTAATAATATGATGATTATCCCAGCAACTGCAGGCACAACGGTAAATATTAAGAAGAAAACAGACAAGCTATATTCTTGCTCTACCTGCTCTACCATTCCACCTAAAGATGCCGCAATTTTGTTTCCAATAGCAATGGCTAAGTACCACATACCAAACATAAGTGCAATCATTCGCGCAGGAACTAGCTTACTTACATAAGATAAGCCTACTGGCGATAAGAACAACTCCCCTAGGGTTAAGAATAAATAGGTTAAAATTAACCACATCATACTAACACGTACTGCACCAGCTTCCGATCCAGAAGGAATAATACTAGCACCATAAGCTAATATTCCAAATCCTATAGCCATAACAAGTAGTCCCAAACCGTATTTCATAGCAGCCGATGGGTTGTACTTACTATCCCACCATTTAGAGAATAAAGATGCGAATGCGATAATAAAGAAAGAGTTCAGAATGCTAAACCATGAAACTGTAATTTCGACTTCATTTTCCTTTACTTCTGATACGGTCCCTGTAACAATTTCCGACGGTAATGCAGCCTTAGCATAATCATTGGTCAAGTTAGCCCTTACATCCTCATCCAGATAGATGAATTTCCCTAACTCTTCGTGTGCTGCCACCTCTTGTCCTACTTGTAAGTCTTTATTTGTAGCTATCTGCAAGGTGTGGGTAACCGCTTCTTCACCTTCCAATAAAGGTCTTGCCTCGGTAATAGCTTCATAGGTAGTTACGGTTTCGCCATTTACAGTAGTTTCGATTGCCACTGCATCATATTGCACGTCAAAAGA
>Ga0079226_10001875_pt1 | contig 16116 bp, 14 predicted proteins | sample Poulit2014_FD_76345 | JGI IMG/M metagenome (GOLD analysis project Ga0079226, IMG submission 76345) | Agricultural soil microbial communities from Georgia to study Nitrogen management - Poultry litter 2014 | ecosystem: Environmental > Terrestrial > Soil > Agricultural land | place: USA: Georgia...
AAAACTCCGCACTATTGGCTCAAACTGTCCGCAATACTCAACTACTTTAGGTCGGGCATTTAATAAACATAACCATCAACAAAATTCGACAAATTTCGGGAAGTGACAGGCACCATATCCCATCGTTTCCACCGCATCACCCAACAAAACCACAAACACTCTGCCCAAATCAACGTCACATTCAAAAACGGATACACAACAACCCTTAACGTATCTCTACATATATTCAAAAGACAATGGCAACGTACATTCAACCTAATGTATAAAATCGGTATGATTGACTTACAAAAGTAGTCGTATTTAAACCACTTAATTTGACATGCACCATGACCAGAAAAATGGTCTAGATGTTCACTTGCTACCGTTTAAGCTCCCGAAAGTCTCACCCCACCGTCAAACCCAACATCACATAAACTATATATGTTCGACAAAATTCGGGAAGTGACAGGCACCCTACTCCAATCAAATGAACTTCACACAAAAACCACCCATTCCAGTTAGCATCAGTGAAGCCATTTGCCTCTTTCCCACCCACTCGCCAAAGCATATAAAAAATAGTTGGATTGCCTATGAACATATCGCACGTTTTGATAAGATAGCAAAACAAGAAACAGGCCAACCAGCACAAACTCTTGTCACATTCAAAAATGGTTATACAACGACACTTGACGTATCAATACACACTTTCCAAACACAATGGCAAAGGACTTTCAAGTTAATGTATAAATGTGGGATGATTGGATTGTAGTGATTCAGCAAATGATTCCGCACCGAACGACCCAAAAGCTCGTATAAGTGCCTCCATTTACATGCAATCATCAGTCATATATGAATGGGGAGCAAGATAGCTTTTGATTCTTTAAAATTGTCATTCTTGTTCCTGCAACTACCATATCTACGTTGCTTCGGTTTGAATATTCAGTTAATTATGTCACCCTAAATTAAACCAGGGTTTTTTTGGCCCTGGTTTAATCATATTTATCTTCTGGCTTAAATCCAACTGCTTCATGAAGCGCATCGGTTGATATGTCCGTTAGATTATCAATTCCAATTACCTAGCAACCTTGGTATAACAGTTTCTTAGATAAATAGAAACCGATGAAGCCGGCGGTCCCGATATTGAAGTACTTATTTTTTTATAGCCTTTTCGATTTGTTAAAGACTCTATTACAAAAAGTATTATCGTTGGCTATACATTTCGTCATAATACTTAGCATATTCACCTGAAATAACATCTTTTATCCAGTCTTGGTTTTCTAAGTACCAATTTATAGTCATCTCAAGACCTTGTTCAAAAGTATATTTTGGTGACCAACCTAGTTCGGTTGTTATTTTAGTATTATCAATTGCATATCGTCTATCGTGACCAAGTCTATCTGTTACATATTCTATTAAGCTTTTATCTTTATTTAATCTTTCTAAGATTAGTTTAACAATTTCAATGTTTTCTTTCTCATTATTTCCACCAATATTATATACCTCACCTGATTGCCCTTTATGTAGAACAGTATCTATAGCAATACAGTGATCTTCTACATGTAACCAATCCCTAACTTGTTTCCCGTCCCCGTATATTGGTAGGCTTTTTTCGCTTAACGCGTTATTAATCATAAGTGGAATTAATTTTTCCGGGAATTGATAAGGACCATAGTTATTCGAGCACCGAGTAATATTTATCGGTAAGCCATATGTCTCATTATATGCTCTAACAAGTAAGTCTCCTGATGTTTTTGAGGCAGAATATGGACTGTTCGGTGCTAAAGGTGTTGTTTCTGTAAAAAGACCTTCTGCCCCTAATTCTCCATAAACTTCATCCGTAGAAACTTGAATAAATTTAACGTTATCTTTAAATGCTTGACTATATTTATCATCTTGATCTAATTTCCAATGCTTTTTTGCTATATCTAGTAATACTTGGGTGCCAAAAGCATTGGATTTTAAGAAGATTTCTGGCTCTTCAATACTTCTATCTACATGTGATTCGGCCGCAAAGTTAATAACTGTATCTATTGAATAATCAGTAAACAGGTTATCTACTAAGTCCCTATCGCAAATGTCACCCTTAACAAAGTGGTAATTCTCGTATTCTTCAATTTCTGTTAAATTATTGATATTTCCTGCATAAGTTAGAGCATCTAAATTAACAATCTTATAATCATGTTGCTTAAGCATATATTTTACAAAGTTAGCACCTATAAAACCAGCACCGCCAGTAATTAAAATATTCATAGATATCTCCCCATGTTAAACTTTTATTTCCTGATGATTAACTAATTCCATTAAATATTTCCCGTAATCAGTCTTGAGCAATGGTGTTGCTAAACTTTCTAGTTGATTTGTATCTATATAACCTTGTCGGTACGCAATTTCCTCTATACAGGCAATAAAGAGTCCCTGCCTTTTCTGAACAGCCTCAACAAAATTTGATGCTTCTAGCAAAGATTCATGTGTCCCTGTATCTAACCAAGCTAGACCACGACCAGCTATATTGACTTTAAGTTCTTCATTATTGAGGTAGTACTCTATAATGGACGTGATTTCCAGTTCACCACGGTCAGATGGTTCAACATTTTTAGCGATATCTACGACACGATTATCAAAGAAATACAAACCGGGTACGGCATACGATGACTTAGGATTCTCAGGCTTTTCTTCTATTGAAATAGCATTTCTATTCTCATCTACTTCAACAACACCATATGCACGAGGATCAGCTACATAACAACCAAAGATTTCAGCACCATTTTCTAATGAAGCTGCTCTCTTTACTTTATGACCAAAACTTGTCCCATAAAATATATTATCTCCTAGCACAAGTGCAACCGAAGAATCTCCAATAAAATCTTCACCTACAACAAAAGCATCTGCTAATCCTTTAGGTTCCTCTTGAACGCAATACTCGATATCTAGCCCTAGTTTTGTCCCATCACCTAGAAGTTCTTGAAAACAATCTACATCTCTTGGAGTCGAGATAATTAAGATTTCCCGAATGCCAGCTAACATTAGCACTGAAAGTGGATAATAAATCATTGGCTTATCATAAACTGGCAAAATCTGCTTCGAAACTGACTTAGTTAATGGATATAATCTTGTGCCTGATCCACCAGCCAGAATAATACCTTTCATAACCCATCATCTCCTATCATTTTTTAATTATCTCACAAATTCTGTCAACATCTTCTAAGTCTAAATCTGCATACAAAGGAAGTGTGAGCACTCGATCAGCAATATAATTTGCTACAGGTGTTTTACTCTTCTTGTATTCATCTTTATAACAAGAAAAACTATTTGTTAGTGGGTAGAAATATTTTCTAGAAAATATATTGTTCTTTTTTAATAAATCATGAATCTCATCTCTTGAATATTTGTAGCCATCAAATACTACAGGGAAATAAGCATAATTACTCTTAATATTTTCTTTCGGATAGGATAACTTAATTCCTTGTAAATCTTTTAGGTTCAAATAATATCTTTCTGCGACCTGTTTTCTTTTTTCTATTTCGCCATCCACTAACTCAAGATTACATAACCCCATAGCTGCTTGAAATTCATTCATTTTTGCGTTGCCGCCAACATAATCAATATTATCTGGTTTTGTTATTCCAAAGTTTTTCAATGCATTTAAGGGTTCGATCAAACTTTCATCTTTAAAAGTAACTGCTCCACCTTCAATAGTATTGAAAACTTTTGTAGCGTGAAAACTAAACATAGATGCATCCCCAAAGTTTCCGATTCCTGTTCCATCAACTTCAACACCAAATACATGAGCAGCATCATAAATGACTTTCAAATTATATTTTTTTGCAATCCGTTCTATTTCATCAACATCACATATATTTCCATAAACATGAACTGGTATAATTGCTGACGTTTCTTCTGTAATTAAATTCTCAATTTTAGTCGTATCCATAGTATAATCTTTATCATTGATTTCACAAAAGACTGGGGTTAACCCATTTCTAACAATTGCATGGGTAGTAGATGCGAAAGTAAAAGGCGTTGTAATAACTTCGCCAGACAATCCAAAAGCATCTATCGCATGTTCTAATGCAAGATGACCATTTGTAAATAATGAAATATTTGGCACATTCATATATCTTTTTAATTCTTCTTTTAACTTTTGATGTTTTTCTCCCATATTTGTAAGCCAGCCATTATCCCATAAATCTCTAATTTCTTTTATATATTCTTTAAAACTTGGCATCGACGATCTAGTTACTTGAACTTTTTTGTTCATTTTTTCCCCCTTAATCAATGTCTAACTCATCTTTATAATCTTTAATAAAATTATCATAATCTTCTCTTAAAATAGACATAATATTTAAATCTCGGAACTTTCCATTCTTAAAAACCGCTTCTCTAAGAACTCCCTCTTTGACATATCCACATTTTTCTAGAGACCTTACTGAACCAATGTTACTTACAAGTTGTCTCGACTCAATCCGATGTAAACCTAAAATATAAAATGCATGATATAAAATTAGATTAGTAATTTCTGTTGCATATCCTTTGCCCCAATGTTCTTTAACTCCTATCAATTTTCCTGTGGTAGCACTCCTGTTTTTCCAGTTAATATCAGTTAAGTATGCATATCCTATATGTTCATTTGTTTCTTTTATACATACTGCTAAACTTAATTTATTTGTTTTATTAAAGATAGAATCCTCTACCCACTGTCTTTCATATGCTTCCGAAACAAAATGTTTTGGACCCACTAGCATGTCCCAAATTTCATCATCTTTTCTCCATTTAATAGAATTCTTATAATCATCAGGTTCTAGGGCACGTAAATAAACTCTAAAATTTTTAAACACTTTTTATCCCCCTCCACTATAGTGTTTGATGTTTATTGAGATTGTAACTTTCAAAATCTAATCAACTATTACCTGAATCCATTCATTCGAATGATCCATCATATGAACCATTTCATCCATCGAATCGAACTTCATTACGAAAATTCCAAGACTAGCATTTGCTCCTTCAAAGGCAGGAATTTTATCTCCTATTTTATAATTCAAAAACTTTTCTACGATATTTTTCTTTTCTACATAATCTTTTATTTTAATATTTTTTAAAACACCTTCTTTTGTACTGTGCACAGCATAATAACTCCAAAAACCTTCAGGATCAACCATTTTAATATCGGAACAATCTTCACCCATTGCCGCTCTAATTGTATATTGTACCATATCTATACCAGTAGCATATTTAGTAACCTGTGGAATATAGTTTCCCCCATTTCTTGGGCCTATTTCCATGAGATAAACATCTTCATTGTCATCTATTCGAACATCAAAGTTATAAGCACCCGTCCCCATATCTAACAAATTAAATAATCTCTGTATTTCTTTATGAATTTCATCATGTATTCTTTTCGGCATATGATAAGGATAGCTTGCAGAAATTGGTATAAAAGGATTTAGTCCATTTTGATTAAAATGATCGTTTGCAAAACATCTAAATACTAGTTTTCCATCTACGGAAAACCCATCTCCTGCCACCTGGTAACCAACCATTTCTACATATTCCTCGATAATAACCCTTTTTGCTCTAGAAAAACTTATTGCATACTCAAATTTTTCCTCTAACTTTTCTATATCATTAAGCATACTGACACCTTTACTACCAGATGAATCAATGGGCTTTATAATTACTGGTGTTTTAAAACTAGGAAAGTCTTTTTTGGCTTGCTCAAAACTACTGTAACCACCTGACTTTGGTGTATGAAAATTATTTTGTTTCAAAAATTTCCTAAACTCATCTTTATTAGTAAGTATACTAACCGAATTATATGGATGAGTAGGAAGACGGAGCTTTTCCGCAACATATGCAGCTGTTGGTGCTGCTGGATCCGAAGCATATGCAACAACTCCATCTATATTTTTTTGTTTTGCTAAATCTAGTACCTTTTTTTTGTCAGTTGTACTTATACAGTGGAATTCGTCTGAGATATACTGACCTGGATTGTCTAGTAAATAGTCACAGAGAATAGTATAATAACCTTGTTCTTTAGCAGACTGAATTGCAGGTATTTGTTGTTGTGAACCGCCTAGTAGGAGTATTTTTTTCAAATAGCACACCTCATTATCCCATTATTTTGTGTTCTTTTTTAAATTTAGTTAGAATTTATTAGTATTTTTAAAAATATCCTTCCATACACTGATGCTATAGTTATCCGTGAATCGTTCTTTCAGAACTTCATAGTTAATATTTCTTTCGCTGAACGGCATATCTATAAACTCACTAAACGTTTCTCCTTTAATAGAATTGAACTTGTAAATATTAAGATTATTCTCTTTATAATAGTTCCACATGGTAGTATCGTCCTTGAAAAACACCTTCTTTCCAAAAAAAAGAAGAGGTGTAATATTTCCTAATCCTTGTTGCCTATCATTATTAAATATACCTATGTCCATAGCATAAAGATGATCTAAATATGCTTCAATATCCATCATTTTGTTTATAACAATAAATTTGTTCCCAAATTTCCTCTTACCATGTTCTTCTATAACCTTTGCATAATTATCCAAATCTCCATATACTAAGGGGCAGTATATTTTTATATTTTCTTCTTTATACTTTTCTAAAGTATTTAAAATTTCCATGTGATTATTACTAGCAGTCGCTGAATTACCAATATGAATGTTAATATACTTTTTGCCACGAGTCTTAAGACTTGTTTTATTCATTAAATAAGTAGCATATTTATTCTTTCTCAAGTTATTATATCTAGCAATTTTGTAAGTTCCTTTAGCTCCATACCACTTTCGTGCTAGGTAATAATCTCCTTCCACCAGGGGCAAAAGACGCCCCATGTTTTTAATTACTTTCCTTCTAAGATATTCATAAATTTTACTCTTAAAGGTTACTCTATTTTCCCTATATCGATATAAGTCATTTCCCCATATAATCCAAGAGCATTTTTTTAATAGCCAAGGTTGAAAAAATAAAATTAGTATTACCTTCATATTAAATAGGCCATGTAAATAAATCCTATCATATTTATAGAACTGCTTAATGAATTCTATTATTGTATTATTATTGTATACATATCTTACATTTCTATAGCTTTCATTGAATTTCTCTTCCCTATTTTTTATAATTACTGAAAAAGCATGAGGGGTACTACTGGTATTGAAATATTTGTTTATGAAATTTATATAGGGTTGAATAAATTTTTTATCAGGATTTGTAACATGTAAATTTTTCATCTAATCTCTCCGCTTTATATGTAATATATTATTCTCTTTAAGTATTAAAACCATTGCATAAAAGTCCTTTTTGTTTAATACAAATGATAAGGCTATATATATTAAAACACCTAATATAATCTGTATAACCAAATTTACCACAATCCAATTAGTTAAGTATGAGGAAATGTAATAAACTATTAATGCCATGATTACTGAGTTTACAAATGAGGGCAACATATCTTTTAATTGCTGCCTTAATGGGTAGTTAATTTCTCTTCCCGAAAAATATGTGTTTATAATTAACGCAAAAAAAGATTGGACTATCAATGCAAAGATTAAATCTTCTATGCTATTCCCAATTATGAATGCTAGTATAATAAGAACTGTAAGAATCACTTTTTTAATTAACTCAAGATACAAAAATAGGTCAGATCTGTTTTTCACTTTTAAGATATTTAAATTTATTGCATGTATTGGATATAAAAGCCCCGCAATACTTAATAATTGGAAAAAAGGCACGGATGGAATCCATTTTTCACCTAATAAAAAGGGTATTACCGTAGGAGAGATAGCTACTAACCCTAACATAAATGGAAAGAATAAAAATGCCGACATAGTAATTATGCGCTTATAATTTAAAGCTAACCTTTTTTCATCATCCTGAATACTACTTAAAACCGGATATGTAACTTTCTGAATAGCCTGTGTAATAGATTGCGATGATACATCCCTTAACTTTGTTGCATTAGTGAAATAACCCAGTTGTGATGCGGGATAAACTTTTCCTATAATCACTGAATAGATATTTTTATAAAATGTGTCTATCAGACCAGATAAAAGCAATTTATACCCAAAATTAAAATAATGCTTAAACAAAATGATATTAAACTTTAAAGATGGTAGCCAACGATTACTCGAAAATAAAAGAATAGATTCTGTGGCTCTAAATATAACTTGTTGTGCAACTAAACTCCAAACACCCGCACCATAAAATGCCATAATTATAGCAATAACACCTGATACCACGCCAGATATAGCACTAACTTTTGTTTGCGTTTTAAAGTCTAAATCACGTATCAAAAACACTCTTTGGATAACTGAAAGAGAATTAATTATTATAACAAGAGTAATTACCCTTAGAATCTTTATCAACTGTAGCTCTTCAAAAAAGAGGGCGATATATGGTGCCATAATGAATAGAATTATATAAATAATAATTGAAACCATTAAATTAAAATAAAAAATTGTTGAATAGTCTTCTTCACCAGGTTTTTTTTCACGAATTAGTGCCTGATCCAAACCACTTTGCACGAGTGCAGTGGAAAGTGCTATAAATATTGTAATCATACCGATTAATCCAAAATGTTCTGGTAATAACAATCTAGCCAAAACAATTTGAACTATCAGTTGGATACCTTGTTTTGATATTAAATCAATTACACTCCAAATAAGACCTGAAATAGTTATTGATTTTAGTTTCCCTTGTGACATTATTTATTCCTCAATTCTCTGATTCAATATAAATTACTAGAGTGTATTCTAATTTATCTAAAACCAAATATTTCAATGTTGCATTTACGCAAGGATAGTATCTATATTTCTGTAATTGTAGATTTAACTGATAATTTAGTTCTATTATTAATGAATAAGTTCCTCTATAAATAGATTAGTTTTTATTGTCAAATATAAAATATAATCGCAAAGATAATTATTGAATTTTAATTAATTTAAAAGAGGTAAAACTGACTACCTGGAATATGAATTCCAACATTATAAAGTACTCTTATTAAAATAGTGAAACTTAAAAATATGATAATAAAGCCAAAAAGTAGTGTTTTATTTCCCCTATAATGTTTCAAAATTTCTTTAAGTAATATGAAACTCCCAATACTTAGTAAGAAATTTAACCTTATTCCCATTTGGTTAGAGTTATATATTATACATATTAGAAGTATTATACTACCTATTATCTGTGAACTTAGTAGAATCCTATTAAAATCGTTTCTTAGTAATTTATTAAATCTCAATGATACAAAAATTATTATTATATAGAAAAACACTTTAGAATATTGTACTAAAAACAATAATATTGCATGAAAAACACTGTGATATTCATAGCTTTCATCATAATACAATAAATAATTTTGAAATCTAATTAATATAACATTTTCAAAGCTTTGTTCAGAAAAAAAATTAAACACAATTTCTTTTACCATAATTCCAGTTAGACCAACAATTACAATGGTTAATACATACTTAATAGTACTCCATTTTATATTCAAAAACGGTCGTAAAAGGATAGTAATTACATTTGAATAATGAGCAAAAATGGAAATTACACTTTTAAAATAATAATTAACTTTTTGATTATGGGCTAAGGAGTATAGAGCACTCAAGTATAGAGCAGCAGCCAAAAAGTGCCTTACAAGATCTACACTAAAAAGATATATAAACAAAAAAAATGCAAATGTAGTAATTGGCACATTCTCTTCCGTCTTAATTACAACTATATATACTATTAGCATAGGAATAATTAGCGATATAAATAAAAATGTTTTAAAACCAAAACCTAAACCCTTAATTATAGATATCAAAATCATAAAAATTGGTTCTATTCTAAATTCAAGCGCATTGATAAAATATTCATAATTTAGAGTAAGATTAGTACTGTTAAAAATCTCTCTATAGTTTTCTAAGTCCGACCCAAATGTCCTAAATGCTCCGATTATTGATATAACAAAGGTTGAAAATAATATAATTCTCTTTTTACTTTTATAGTTAATTTTATCTTCATAAAAACTTAATAAAATCAAAATAAATATAGCTAAAATAAACATAATAACACTTATCATTTTTGCCATTTTTATTACTTCTTAGGATTGAGGTCAAGTCTTTTTGAATTTTTCCTGGCCAACTATAATCAATGTTAATTAATACGAAACGCTAATTTCATAAAAAACATTATTATATGGGCAAACAAAAGGGTCCGTCGAATAACTTAAATACTACAACATGGTCATGGAGCCATCTACCTCTTAATCGGACATCTTAAAGCTGGTAAGACAGTCATTGATATTTACTAACCAGTACAAAAAATTAACAAACCTGTGGTCGTAAGTCCACTCGATTGTCCTAAGACGAAATTGATTATAAACGTAGTGGATAAGGACTGGACACAATTATATTATCATTAGTTGTTAAGATAGACCTATCTATTATAATTTAAAAATACTATATCGAATGTTTGAAAAAAGCATTCCCTGTCAAGAGTAATTACCGAATAAAGGTAAAAGAATATCCAAACTACTCGCCTCATAAGCTTCTAAAACTAACATTTTTAATTATTTTTATGTATGAATCCTTTTGAAGATAGCTATTTCTTTCATTATATTAGCTTTTTGTTTTCTTGTTGGATAAATATCTTTTTTGGTTTAAATGGCTTTTGGAATGATGAACGACTTTTTTGACAACAAAAATAGGGTTTATAAATCTAAAATTAAATAAAGGTATTTGATTCTTTCTTAACTGCACGTATACAGAGATAATCTTTTTGAACCCAAGCTTAAATTTGAGTGCATTAAAAATCATACCCATGCCATTAATATTTAATATTCTATAACTATTTTTATTTAATTTCTCTTTAAGAAATTTGCAATAATCAATATAAACACTTAGCCTTGAATTATAAACTTCAATATTAGTATTTGTCGTTAGAGTTCCCTTTCCTCTTGTTACGCAGTAAATAACATCAAAAGTGACATGAAAGTCCTTCATATAATGCCCTGTCTTAGCGGAAAACATAACGTCATTGGATGCTATTACTTCGTCAAAACAAATCCCTTTTTTTTCTAAAAAGTCTCTACGTATTAGTTTTGACCAAGGTACAAAGAATTGATAGCGCAGTAGAGTTTCAGATTCTAGATTATTGTTGTGAATATAGTTAGTAATCAATCCTTCGTATCGCTGATGTCTATCTGATTCCATACCTGTATCTATTTCTATACTCTGAGGTTTAAAAAAAACAACTTCAAAGTTTTCATTAAAGTATTTGCTAATATTAGCATAAAAATTTTTAACAAAAAAGTCATCTGCATCCGCAAATAGTATCCACTTTCCTACTGCTTTTTTCATTCCGATGTTTCTACATACGCCAGCTCCTTTCTTCTTTGTATTATTAGATAAAAATATTATATGTTTGAATTCTATACTACGAATCAAATAATTTAATTTTTCTATATCTTTGTTGCTTCTATCATCGACAACAATTATTTCTATGTTTTTTTTTATGGGGATTGAATAAAGTAACTTCTTTAATGTTGGAACAGAGTTATAATGGGGTATAATTATAGATAAATCCACCATAGGAATCCTCCTTAACATATTTTTCTGTATGTATTAGAATGAGATTAACTTTTCTTCTTAATTAAGTATTGCTATAATTCGTACACCAACCGAAAATTTAAGCATAATCATATGTAAACTTTCATTTAGCCTGGACGTTAGTATTGTTTTAAAAACAAAACATGAACCAAATTATTATAGCATTAATATTGTCTTTCTAAAATGAGGTTTAAAATACTTCTGTGCATTTTTTATGATTATTAAGAAAACCTTTATTCGTAATAATGTATAACTTAATTGTTGATGTTTTAATTAGAATTTTTCGTTTCATTTCGTGAGAAGACATTATACTTTATAAACTTAATACTACTTTTTCAATACCCTATAATCTAAGTAAGTAATAAAAAACTATCTTCTTTAGTTAATATTATCTCTAGTTAATAATTGAATATAAATTATATTTTTATCATTTTTCTAGCTTTTAACAAAACCTTATAATCAAACATAGCCATCAGACCGTAAACAACTGTTTTTACGGAAGGTTTTGTTTTTAATGCTTTTAATATATATTTAAAAGCTCTTTTTTTGTCACTATTCCTCATTGCCTTATTAGCAAGGAGTAGATACGTTGCATTATCTCTTTGTTTTTTATCATTACAAGTGAGTCCACCAATCAATTTAAAATGTTTTTTACTAATATTATTAAAAGATATCTCATAATTTTGCGTTACTTGTGAAACTTGGTTTGTCCCCCGATAATTAAAGTAGTTTAGATATGGTTCCTCTACAGTTGCAACTTTTGTACATTGACATACACGGATCCATAGTTCATAGTCCTGTAAGGCTCTAAGCTTTTCATCAAACCCACCTACTTCATCAAGTATAGCCTTTTTTACCATAGCTTGAGTTCCACCAACACAATTGGAAATTAATATTTCTTTTGAAACATCACCATTTGCCTTAGGTATACTTTCATACGTGATTTTTTCGTTTGAGTAAATATAATAAACACCAGTAGTAACTAACCCTATTTCTGAATCACTTTTAAACTTTTTAATTTGCTTCTCAAGTTTTTCTTTAATCCACGTATCGTCATCATCTAAGAAGGCAATATATTCACCCTTAGCTTCTTTTATACCAGCATTTCTTGCAGCGGCTCCATTTTTGTGTTTGCTTTGATGAATTAAATAAAGTCGATTATCATCAATTGATGAAATTAATTCTTCTAGTCTATTAGAATAATCATCGCCTGGATCGTTATCATTTACTACTAATAATTCTATCTGATCATAAGTTTGTTCTAGAACACTATAAATAGCTCTTTTTAGTTTGTCAGCTCGTTTATAGGTGGGCATTATGACACTTACCAGATCTGATATATATTCTCCCATTTATACTTCTCCTCTTGACTCTTTATAGCTGTCTTTTTCAACCTTAACAGTATATAAATTACGTTTTCCTTCGAATACAGAATCAAAGCAAATCTTTTCACCGGTTCGATTCCACCGAGGATGCAAATCACACCGGACATCATTGTCATACTTAAAAGGAGCGAATACTCTAGCTATATTTTTAACTTTTGTATCATCAATACAATATACAGTAGCCATCCGTGCCCTATTAGGATATGTATCTGTAATAACCATACTACCATCAGGTGAATAGCCTGGGTGGCCATCTGTTGTAAGTTCAGGCCATTTTCTTTGATACTCTTTAGTTCTATCTTTCATCAAATAATAGCCATTACCTTCATTATTTTTATGAGCATAAGCCAATATTTCCTCATCATTTTTCCAACAGCAATGTGACGTCATATTATCATCACTTAGATTATACATTTCTGTACCATCACTATTAACAGTAACGAGTCGTGTATATTTATTAGAACCGTTTATCCATCTATGTAGAACCATAAATCGGTCACCAGATGGATTCAACATAATATGATTAACTTTATGTTCGGCATTGGTCATTTCCTCTCTTGGTTCAAATTGGGAAAAGTCAGTATAAGTCATTACCGGCGTTGTTTTACCACTTGCTAAATCAACTCGCCAAATACAAGGTTTGTCGGGGCATTTTTCATTTTTAGTTTTTTCTTCTATATTAGAATAACCATATCCCTTCCTTAAACGGTGTAACCTAGAAAAGTCCAAAGTAAATGCAAAATCACCATTTTGTGAAACACTATAAATGGGCATTGGTAGGATGCGTTCCTCATTTGTTTTTATATTTAAAATAATAGAGCAATATTCACCATTTCGCATATCATTATAAATAATTTCATCATTGTAATCTGGGCCCAACCATTGCAACATACATCCTTGCTGCACGTTCCATGTATGTGTTGTTCCTAAAACCCTGTATGAGTTATTGTCTTCAGTATCAAATAATATAATCTCAGCTGGCTCTTTTGGCGCTACCGATTTATATGTATTTTTTGCCCTTAAACACAGCATATACCGATCTGAAGCATCCCATGGTGATTTATCATAATATCCAAAGAAATACTCCATTCCATCATCAGGGGAAATGCGTTGAATATCACCCTCTGACTTTACTTTAGGCGATATTGTGTACATTCCCAGTTGATAAACGCGCTTCACAATCTTTTTAAGACCCGGCATTGTATTTAAAAGCGAATTGACTTTATTTTCAACACTCATTTTGATTCAACTCTTTCATTTAACTTTAGACTTTCTAAGAAATGTACTTGATATCCATTCAAGAAACCAAGCCGGTGATAAAAATACAACGATTTGACTTGATGCAACTATAAATAAATCTATAAAACTAGAGTATCCTTTTCTCCAAAAGTTATATATCATACAAATGTAACTTTTACACTTCACCCAACTTTTTCGTCTTTTTAAGTTGTCTTCATTGGCACGGAACAACACCAAAGATTGATCTATGTTTTTTGCCTTAGAGCCATTATGTAACATTCTCACAAATAGATCCAAATCCTGATTACGCCTGAAATCCCCATAACCTTCATTTTTTAGAACAGCGGACTTTTTGTACATAACGGTTGGATGATTAAATGGATTCCTTCTTCTTGAAAACTTTAATATGTCTTCATGTGAGGTAGGTACCATTCTTGATGACACTATTGTTTTATAGTCATCTTCAAATTCATCAATAAACGAGCCGACAATGTGCAGGTTCGGGTTTCTGTTGAAAGTTTCAACTTGGATTTCACATCTATCCTTTACCGATATATCATCCGTATCCATTCTCGCAACTAATTCATTTCTACAGTTTTCAAGTCCATAGTTTAAAGCTTTACCCAAACCTACATTTTGCTTTAAAGGTACAATTGTAAATAATTTAGGATGTCTTTTGGTAAAGTCATTGATAATTTCTTCTAGTTGCCGTGTTAGAGCACCATCTTTCACTATTACAATTTCTTCAGGTGGTAAGGTTTGGTTGACCATGCTTTCAATACTTTCTCTAAAGTACTGAGGCTCTTCCTTTTCATAAACAGACATTAGGACACTATAATTCTTGTCTCTCATTAATGCATCGACTCCATTTTTTCCGTTGCTTGAACAGTATTCTTGAACTTTTTAATATTATAATGTTCACTAAGGTCTGATAGTTTCTTTTCATAAACCAAGTTACCAAAAACCTTATTCACCGTATTGACTTTTAAAAGCTTAATCAATGGATTAAAAACTCTAGTCATATGTATTTTTTTGTTATGAACTTGAGCTATCATACTTACTAGTTCAGACGTACAGACATATTCTTCATTTTGTGGTAAAAACATGCCTTGCATTTCTTCATCTATAGACAGTCTTATAAATTCTGATAAGTTATCGATATAAATCATACTGCGTTTATTATCAATTTTAGGAAATACAGGCACTTTTTTAGCTATTTTTGCTAGTCTTTGATAATTCCCTTTACAGTCTTTACCATAAATCATCGGGGGGCGGATAATTGCAACCTTAAAGTTTTTATTCTCTAATGGCTGAATTAAATTCTCTGCTTCTAATTTTGACTTTCCATAATTGCTCTTTGGATGAAGTGGCGTTCGTCCATCAATAACTCCCTCTTCCAGCCCATAGACGCTCATCGAACTTAAAAATATAAATTGTTTAACAGATTCCGTTTTTGACTTTTGTGCAACGTCATATGCTAAATCACGATTGACATCATAATAAAGTTGCGCATTTTCCTTTGTTTCCTTACGATGTGCTATTCCCGCCACATGCACAACCACATCATACATAGAAAAATCCTTCTCTTTCCATGTACCATCTCGTAAACTGATTTTCTCGGTTTGATAGTCTTCAGGATATTGCTTGAGCCATTCGCCTAAACTATTCCCAACATAACTATTAACACCAGTAATTAGGATGTTTTTCATTTTGATTGTGGCTCCTTTGTGCTTGCCGTTTCGTCTTTACCCTTTTGACCCGTGCCACCTTCTACAACACCATCACTTTTGAATACACTGACGATGGTACCGAAGAAGCATTTGATATCCATACCAAGGCTGATGTTTTGGGCATAATGACCATCGAGCTTGGCTTTCACATCAATAGGCAATTCATCTCGTCCGTTAATTTGTGCCCAG
>Ga0079226_10001876_pt1 | contig 16115 bp, 16 predicted proteins | sample Poulit2014_FD_76345 | JGI IMG/M metagenome (GOLD analysis project Ga0079226, IMG submission 76345) | Agricultural soil microbial communities from Georgia to study Nitrogen management - Poultry litter 2014 | ecosystem: Environmental > Terrestrial > Soil > Agricultural land | place: USA: Georgia...
GTAGGCAGAATAACATGCGAAACCTTAATATACTAACTATACGTGTAGACGCTTAAGTGGCAATACTTCTGGACGCGAGTTCGAATCTCGCCGTCTCCATTTTGAACTTTCATTCAATTTGGTTAAACGTCAAAACCTTTCAATGACGAGGGTTTTGACGTTTTTTAGTTTCATAAAATTTCAAGAGATTTCAATTAAACTTAGTCAAAATCATAGTCAACTTAGTCAAATACATAGTCAAAATTAATCTGAAAACATAAAGTTACTAAAGCTATTGATTGCATTGTGTTGAGCGTTTTCAGTAATATGTGTGTATATATTGTAAGTCGTTTGACTGTCTGAATGACCTAGTCGGTTCTGCACTTCTTGTAAACTGACATTAGCTTCAAACAAAAGCGTACAATGAGTGTGTCGTAAACCATGTGTTGTAATCTTTTTTAAATCATATTTATTTTGTACTTTTTTAATCCAGACATTTGTTTGACTAGGTTGTATAAATTTGTTTTTAAGGTTGCTAAAGACTAATTGAGATGATTTACCTGTATTAAATCCCAAGTTCAGATAAATCTTTTTTTGTACCGTTTTCCAATTCTTTAAAACCTTAATTATATTTTTATCTATACTAACGTTTCTAGCATCTCCAGTTTTCGGTGGCTTTACATAGAGTTTTCCTTCGTTACCACGGGCAATTGCTTTATCAATAATGATGTTTTGTTTATCGAAATCTATATCATTCCATGTTAATGCAAGTGCTTCACCTTTTCTCATGCCTGTAAATGCAAGTAAGTGAAAGAAAGTGTATATTTTCATATCATTTTCTTTTTTAGTACAATTGAGAAACTCAATTAATTCAGCTCTTGAATAAAAGTTTTTGTTTTCTATTCCCTCTAGTGTAGGGGTTTTTCTCTTTCTTGGAAGCTCAACTAGATCCATTGGGTTTTTATCAATAAACTCTCGTGACATAGCAAATCTAAAGACTCGTGCAGAGTAAGCTTTAAGTTTGCTGTAAGATTTGTAGTATTCCGCCCATTTGTTCACTGACTTTTGACATATATCTATAGTGATTTTTGCGATTCGATAATCACCGAGAGAGGGCAGTATATGGTGGTCGAAAAGTTCTTTTGTTTTTACAAGTGTACTTTCTTCTACGGTATTTTTATATGTTTCAAGCCAAAGTTTATAAACTTCTTTAAAGGTATCTACAGTCTTTTTCTTATACTCACCATTTGCTATTTGTAACTCTAATCTTGCTTTTTTTAGCATGGCTTCTTTTTTAGTTTTAAACCCTCTGCGTGTTGTTTGTAATTGTCTTCCAGTTAGTTCGTCAATTCCTATATATATTTGAAATTGATAACGTGTTTCTCCATTCTTAAGTTTATACTTTTTAATCATTAAAGTATCCTCCTTTTATCAATTGCAGGGGCTATTGATAAGAGAGTTTACCTTAGGCAATAGTATACTAGATAAACTCCAATATTGTAAGAACTTTCAATCTATCTTTCATAACCATCCATCATCCTATCAAATTCAGCGATATCTCTTTCTACTTTATGATCTTGAAAAGTTTTGTATGTTGCTTTTTTCATCAAATATATTATTTGATTAAACTCACGAGATATATTTTTAAATTGTTTAAAGTCATAATGATAACGAGCATTTTTAATACGTTTATCATTTGTTTTCTTAGCATATGAGTAGTCAAAATTGTGTGATTGGTTTTTATCGTATTCTTTCATTACACTAATCACGGCATTACCAACTCTTTTGTAAAAATCATCTAACTTATTTGATTTATAGTCATCGTAATCGCTACCGCCATACAATTCTCTGTTCAATTCAACTTGTGCATCTAGTTCTTGGTGTAATTCTTGCAAATCTTCTTGGAAGTACGTATCGACAAAGTATTCGCCAATTTCATCAATGTAGGAACGAGCTTCATCAATAGAATAATAACCATACTTCCACATTTTTTTATCTCGTGGCATACGGTCTAAAGCCTTGTCAAACAAAGTCTGAATCCTATCATCTTTAATACCTTTGTGAACTTCGATTTCTCTAATCCTACGAGCATTGTCACGAATTAATTCATCGATTCTTTTATATGCTTTACTTCTGTCTACTAAGTGATTAACAACAGCAGATTTCATTTGATCGAGTGTTTTAGGTTTACGCTTACCTCTATATTGCATGATTGGTTGGTCGTATTCGTCATATAGAAGTTTGTTTTTCTTTGTATCTTTCGCTTGTACAAGTGGTAAATGTGAGGGGTCTAAATCAACAGTAGCAATGTGTACGTGTATGTTATCGGTATTGTAATGGAAGGATGCAGTCCATATAGGCATCTGCATTCCTTCCTTTTCACACATAATATCTATTGCATCTCTTACAGCATTTTTCATCTTATTTTCATTCAGAAAATTCGTTTTTGAATTATACAAACCTTGTTTTTCTAACCATTTATTGTCAAAGCTAAGAACGTCTTTCCACATTGGCGATCGGTTCTGTTGTGCTTGATCATAAAGGTTGTTAATCTCTTGCAACTGTTTGTTGCTAATACTGTCGTCTTGATCATTAAACAGATAACCTAACTTTGCGCCATCACCCATGTAGTCCAAGTAATTATTGTATTTCACTTGCTGATGGTTGGAAGGTAACTTTGCATCATCACGGTCAATATAGTTTAAATATCCAGTAAAGTTACTATCATTTGTACCGTAGACAAACTGACTCTTTAATACGATTGCAGGTGTACTCATTTAACCCCTCCTATCAACTATGTTTATTTTGTTGTGCCTTTTTAATTCTCTTTTCCACTATCATTTTAGCGACCCTAATTGGTTTCATATGCTTGAAACTTGTACTAGCTAATTCTCCATATTCTTCTGCGTAAAAGTAATGATTCCAGAACTCGATCATCATTTTACTATCTTTGTCAATACTGTTTGTTGCATGTCTGATTCGTTTTAAGTCAGAGCTAAATGTATCAAAATATTGTTTGAAAACTAGATCAATTGCATCTACTAGATTCGGTAAATCAACACCGTCATTTTTAATATAATAATTGATAGCATTATCTACAAATTCACTTTGACTAATTCCTTTTTCACTGGTGGTAGCTTGTAGTATTTGTTCAGTGTCTTTCGACAATAAAATGTTTTTTCTAACTTTTGTCATTGACTATCACCTACTTTCTTAACAACTTTGTTTAATATAGTATCTACTTCGTATTGATCCATGTCGGTAGTGTAGATTAGTAGAGCAAACATCTTTTGTAGTTCAAATTCTAGCTCATCACATCTTTGTATAATGATGGATAGAGCATTTAAAATCGTGTTTGTCTTCTCGTCCTGAAATCTATTTATCTCGTTCATTATATTTTTTTGTGCATCATATTTTAAAAGATTTTTGATATATTCATTTCTAGACTGCTTGTTTTCCTTTGCATATTCTTCTATGACTCTTACAATCGCAGAGTCAATTCCTCTAATACTTACATCCATATAAATCACTCCTATTATTAAAGTTCACCTAACAATAAAACGTCTAATATGAAACAAGAGCATAAGGGATAACATGTCCCACAAGTGTGTGGGAACTAGGCAGTGCCTAGTGTTATCGTGGTATCAATCTTGTAATCGAAATACACCACTTTTGTGTACATTTATCCATAATGCGTTCGCATCGTTCGCAACTATTGACAAACCCTTTGCTGACAAGCTTTGCCGAGCTATCACCTTGCGTTCCCTTCTGTTCGCACCGTTCGCAACAGCCCATTGCGACCGTTGCGATTTCAAGCGAACAGCTATGTTAGCTTCTAAAACCCTTCATTTGAAAGGGATGTCAAGCACTTGCGACCGTTGCGATCACAAATCTAGTGAGTGTGGATTTAACAAAATGAATTGCTTACTTTGTGCGGTTGGTTTGTACTGTTTAATCCAATATAATTCTTCTAGCGCTTGTAATTTTTCTCTAAAGGCATTAGCTGTTTTAAAACGTCTCTTAGTAGATTCAAAGACTTCACGGTAGGTTGTTTGACCATCGACACATTTACTTTTAATAACATCGAGCAAGTATTTTAAATCATCTACATTGTCATCTGTTCCCATGATTCCAAACCCTTTTTGTGCATAATAGATTAAGTAATCTCTTAAACTAAATGCTTTTTTTAATGTTGCACTGTCAATGTTTAGTGGTATGTCATCCAAATTGTTTATATGGTTAACAATGTGTAAATTACCTGCTATTCGGATGATATTTCCTGCTAATTTTGACAACCAGCCAATCATACCTTCGTTTAAGTTTTGATTTTTTAACATGTCTTCAATTAACAGGAGTTGTTTATTAAGATAATCAACAGCATCTGTTGATAGACTTAAACTTTTATCTTTTGGTGGATTAAACTTTAATAGTTCAATAATGTTATCGTTATATACTTTCAATAAACTCTTATTTATGGAATCAGGATTTATTTCACGATATCCTAAAAACGATTGGGGAAATGAGTATAAAAATCGTTGAGTCAGTCCACGATTAGTAAAGGCACGTGGGATATTTTGTATCACAGAATCCTGTACAAATAAACCGATTACCATTGAAGGAGACTCTAAATGTAAAGAGTCCCGAGATACTCTTTCTACGTCGACAGATTCACTTGAAAACGATTTTAAATACAAATCCTGGTTAGGCTTTTCACCATAGCGACCTGCTATCATCTCAAATACCTCTGCACCTTCTGCACTCAGTAGGGCTAATTTTTCACTTTGCTCTGCTAAGATAATAGCTAATTTTTCTGGGGTTGCATCTGTTGTGAAAATTTTAGGGTACACAGTTTTGTTTAGTTCTAATTCATCAATTTCTGCGACCATATCTTTCATGTCGTTTAGCAAGTTGTTTGATGGAATCTTAGCATACTCATTCTGTATCTGTTTTAATGCTTTCTTTTTTGCTTTAATTACTTCCGTTTCTTTTTTTATAATCGGACGTAATCTCTTCCTCTCATTATTTTGGTAGTTAAGGACAGGGTTCAAAAAAAGTGAGAATACGGGGCTTTTCCTATTACCAGAGTTGAGAGACAAGACGGTATATAGATTTAAATACTCTGTCCAACTACCCTTAACTTTAATTCCGAACTTTTTATTTGTAACAGCTGACAGTATCGCTAAACAGGCAAATGAAGGAGCGTCTATAGGTGTTTGTGTTTCTTCTGCGACCGCCTGTATATATTCATCTAACCATTCGGGAAATATATTTTCAGGAAGCTCAATGTGATCATTGCTCTCCCATGAAATTGGTTGCTCCCATTCGTCGAATATTTGCTGTGTGGTTTTATCTGTGTTTGTTTAGTATACTATATTTGTACGTTTATTTTTAGCACTCTTACTAGATGCGCCAACATCTGGTAGGGGTCTTTTTGCGTCTTTTTGCATATAATCATCTCCTTAAATTCTGTTTTTCTCCAAAAAATTATCGATGTCTATTTTTCTAATAAGTTGCAAACCGTCAACATTTACAACTGGTAAACCAGCTTGTTCGAGTTTTTTTAAGCTGTTAAAAGAAATGTCTAGATAGTCGCATGCTTCTTTTTTGTTTAAAACTGGCTTTGTATTGTCTTCTAGTAGTGCGAAGTCTTCCATTGCATCCATTACAACTTCTCTAAACATTTTTTTTAAAGATAGTAATGTATTATTATCTAAATTAACTGGAATTTGAATCTTACCCATTCTTAACACCTCCTTTGCGTTTGATAAAGTTGTTTATAATTACAATATAATATAAAAAGACACTAAAATCAAATTTTTAGGAAATGTGATATTACAGAACAATAAAAATGTCCAATTACATAGTATTTTATAGTAAACACACTTGTATATCGCATTGTAGTGTGATATATTTTAGTTAACATTGAATTAATGGGAGGTTATAAAGTTGTTTAAAATAAAACTGAAAGATCAATTAACGATTAAAAAGATGACTCTGCGCCAATTACACAGAGAAAGTGGAGTATCATTAAATAATTTAAGTTTAATCGCAAACAATAAAGCAAAAGGAATACAGTATGATACTTTAGGAAGGATATTATCTGCGTTAGATTGTAAGGTGGAGGATATTTTAGAATTTATTCCAGAATCGATTAGCTTTTATGCAAAAGTTAATGATATAAGTGAAAGTAGTGTTAAGGTTGAATTTATTATTACGGATATTGATAATGACTTTGTAAATCAGGTTAATGATGCTAAGGAACATGCAGTAGATCGATTAGAGCTGAAATTTGATTATGATGTAAAAGAAACGAGTAACTATGTATTTGTAAGACTTATTTATAGCGAGATATTAAAAGACTTTACTAATAAAAAATACAATAATATCTTTTTAAAAGAGAGTACAAGTGAAATGTATGATGTAAATAAAATAAAAAGAAAGTATCAAGTATTTTCATCTGTAATCGCTCATGCTGTATTATCAGACTTGATAGACAAAAAAATTGTGGAAGATAGCAAAATAGCATTTCATATGTCATGGAGTGAATTTCCATTATATGAAATAAGTAAAAAGCTATTTGAAATATCTTTTATAAGGAATCAATTGCACACGCAGGATATAATGGAATATGAAGAAATATTACATTTAATACATGTAGAGAATCTAGGATATGTTTGTCATATGCAATTAAATACAGGTATATTTACAGAATGATATTGCCTTAAGGGTATTTTAAATTGACGCTAGACAGGTGGATTATTGCAAAGGAATTCTTAATGGTGATAAAATCGAGTGAATTTTTGCTAAAAAAGGTGGTAGGAGAAAGGTAGAAGTCGGGGGGTGTACCGAACCAGTACAGAGGGGTGTACCAAACGAGTACCCAATAATAGTCTTAATAATATAAATAACTCTCTTACTACTATTAATAATAATTTTAATAGTAGTAATCTTTTTAATGGGTTCTATAATATAACCAAGGATGGTTCTGAACGAGAACCAGGGGTGGTTCTCAAATGGAACCAAGGGTGGTTCTATAATAGAACCCAATAATAGTCTTAATAATATAAATAACTCTCTTAATAATATAAATAACAATCTTAATAGTAGTAGTGATCTTTTTAATATGGAGCAGGAAAAAATTAAGACAGAAGGGGTAGTTCAAAATGAAATTGTCAAAACAGTTGTTGACACAGAAAAACATACAACAACAATCGACCTTGATGTAAAAGAAGTCATTCAATTTTGGGATGAAAACAATTTTGGTCATTCTATCCATTCAAAAGAACAGGTGATAGCTTATTTAGATGATGTTGATTTTGATGAACCGAAAAAATAAATTTGATTAGGATACGATTGTCGCAGGACTAAATAAAAATACTAGTGTCATGGATAATCACCGAATGACTGATGTAGCAAGAAGTACAATTTACTCTAATCGAAGTAAAATTACGAATAATAAGTAAAATGCAGAAGGGAAATCTACAAATGAATACTATAGTTAATAATGAAATACGTAAGGTTTTAAGTGGTTTTAAGGATAAGTATTTTATTGATGGAGTTATACATAAAAGCAAGGTTATTCAAGACTTAGATGGATATGATGCTCCATTACTTGAGGCATTCATCTCAAATGAAACAATTAAAAAGAACTTTACAATCGATATTGCTGGAAACATTGTCATGCAGACGAACAAGCTCATCGAACTTTTTGAAGCAGATGAGTACTGGCAGGATTCTTACACGAAATACTCGAAGAAAATTGGTTTGACAGCAGGTGGGAAATTCATCGATGAATCGACAGATGTCGTTTTAGATTTCCCTTACAAAGATACGGTACTAAAAGCAAGCATGAGCAAGGAGGATACGGACAAAGACGATCTACGTCCAGATGAACCTTTTTTAAATGAAGTCATTGCAAGGGAAGAAATTGATGTCTTATTAGACAAGAAGATTTTAGTCAATCCAAAAAAATACGATGAAAACGGTGTACACGACATCGATAGCTTTGATGAAAATGATAACTTAATTATGAAAGGGAATAACCTACTCGCATTACATACCTTGAAAGAAAGATATGCAGGGAAAGTGAAGATGATTTACATAGATCCACCTTACAATACCGGTAAGGATTCTTTTAATTATAATGATAGATTTAATCACTCTTCATGGTTAACATTTATAAAAAATAGATTAGAAATAGCTTGGGAGTTACTTTCTTTAGATGGAACTATATGGATTTCGATAGATGATTATGAAAGTCATTATTTAAAAGTATTAGCAGACAATGTTTTTGGCAGGGAAAACTTTTTAAATGAGGTAATATGGCAGAGAGCTTATGCTCCAATTAATTTGAAAAAGACATTTTCGCGAAGCCACGATTCAATTTTAGTTTATGCCAAAAACAATAACTCTGACACAGAATTAAATAGAATACCACGAAAGGATTCCATGGTTTCATCTTATATAAACCCAGATAATGACCCAAGAGGGCCTTATAAGCCAGACAATTTTTCAGTTGGACCTGCTGTGGAAAGAAATATATATGAAATAACAACTCCCTCAGGTCGTAAGGTTCTACCACCAAGTGGGAGAAGCTGGCTATTTTCAGAAGAAAGATATCAAGATCTACTAAAAGACAACAGAGTTTATTTTGGAAGAGATGGAAATGCAATGCCAGCTTATAAGAGATTTTTATCTGAAGTAAGAGATGGAGTAGTTGCACAAACATTATGGACATATCAAGAGGTTGGTCACAATCAAGATGCAAAAAAGGAAATTAAAAACTTATTTGATGGAAAATCTGTCTTTGGTACACCAAAACCCGAGAAGTTTCTTCAAAGAATTATAACGTTAGGTTCAGATGAAAATGACATAGTCCTTGATTTCTTTATGGGCTCATCCACAACACAGGCTGTTGCCCATAAAATGAATCGCCGTTACATAGGTATCGAACAAATGGACTACATTAATACAGTCTCTGTTCCACGACTGCAAAAAGTAATTGAAGGTGAACAAGGTGGGATTTCTAAAGATGTCGAATGGCAAGGTGGCAGGAGTTTTGTCTATGTTGAGTTGATGGAAAAAAATAGAGGATTCCTCACTTCTATTCAAAATGCAGAAACAACTGCAGAACTACAAGATGTATTTACATTCATGTTAGAAGAGGCGGAAATTGATTTTAGAATTGATTTAGAAGAGGTAAAAGACACATTAGCTGAATTGTCATTTAACGAGCAAAAGAAAACACTGATTAAAATCATTGACAAGAACCAGCTCTATTACAATTACTTTGAAATCGACGATGAAAACGTTCGTGATTTAATCGACGACAATGACTACTCCTTTAATAAAAGCTTTTACAGTGAAGGGGATGAATGATTGTGGCGGGAAAGAAAAAACAATTACCATTACCTCTCTACGATGAGGTCAAGCATTTAAATGAAAGTTTGTTTAACGAACAACTCGACTGGGATACGCCTGATTACTTGTCAAAAAACATGGTACATACATTTAGATACTACCAGGATGCCGCTTTGCGTTTCTTCCATTATTCACAGACGGATGAAACCTTTCGTTTCAGAAATGTGAATCACGTACTTTTTAACATGGCAACGGGTAGTGGTAAGACAGATCTCATGGCAGGACTCATCCTGTACTTGTACCAAGAGTATGGTTACCAAAATTTCTTGTTCTTAGTAAATACCAATGGTGTATTAAATAAGACGATTGACAACCTGACGAATCAAGCTTCAGAAAAGTACCTGTACACACCTAACATTGAAATTGACGGAGAAAGAATTGAGATTAGACAGGTAGAAACCTTCCCGAAAACACAAAGTAAAAATACGATTTACTTAAAATTAGCAACGGTTCAGCGTGTGGCAGCTGATATTTACACGCAAAAGGAAAACGCCATGGGTAAAGAAGATTACGCTAAAGATAAGATGATCATTTTAGGAGATGAAGCACATCATTACTCTGCTTCTACTAAGACAGAAAAAGAAACAGAACAGTCGTGGGAAAAGGCGATTTCTACTATTTTAAATGCAAACGAAGAAAATCGTTTGCTAGAATTCACGGCTACGATTGATTTAGAGAATAAAAATATCTATGAAAAATACAAGGACAAAGTACTCTACCGTTACGCTTTAGACCGTTTCATTCAAGATAAGTACTCTAAAAATGTCAAAAGAATCCAATCAGGTAATAAAGATGCAGATAATATGTTAAACGTTATTCTTCTAAGCGAGTACCGCAGAAGATATGCTTTAGAAACATATGATGTTTATATGAAGCCTGTCATCATGTTTAAATCGCAACGAATTGATGCCTCTAATGAAGCACATGAACAGTTCAACAGCTTAGTGGAAGAATTAACGGTTGAGTCCTTACAAGCATTTTTAGAAAGACAAGCACAGCTTGCTTCTGAAGATGATAGTGAAACATTAACACTTGCCCATGACTATTACCGTAACCATGATGATTTAGGTACTGTTGTAAGAGATATTAAACGTGAAATGAGTCCAAATAGAATTATTAATGCAAATGACACAAGCCAATCAGGCATTTTAGAAAAAGGGCATTACGAAGCATTGAACAGTTTAGAAAGTCCTACCAACTTGTATAGGGTCATCTTTGCAGTTGCAAGACTGACAGAAGGTTGGGACGTCTTAAACCTCTTTGACATTGTACGATTAAGTGATGATCCAAAAGTAAAAGGTACAAAAGCGACAACGATGTCAGAGGCACAATTAATTGGACGTGGAGCTAGATACTATCCATTCTTACTCAATGGTGAACGTTCATTTACACGAAGGTTTGATGATGATAGTAAAGATAGTTTAATCATGGAGACGATTCATTACCACACGATTAATGAGCCACAATACTTGAAGAACTTAGTTAATGCCTTAGACGAGATGAACTTACCTACTGGTGAAGACAAAAAAAATCCACCACTGGACGTAAAACTAAAGCCCTCTTTTAAACGAACGGACGTATGGAAGTATGGGAAAATTTATTACAATGAAACAGTTGAAGTTGCCAATGACTATTACAATTCACTTGAGAAATATGGTGTAAATACAAAAGAAGATGTAAAAATACCCTATATTGCCTCCATGAAAGAGGTTGGCTACAAAGATACAGAGGTACATGAGGACTACTCTACCACCTACGACGTAGCATTAACTTTTGACAGGCGTTACTTAACGAAAGTAATGAATCGTCTATCCTTTTACCATTTTTCTAACTTGAAGAAATACATTCCTTTGTTGAAATCAAGGGACGAGTTCTTTAACGAGCAATGGTTAAACATCTTTAACAGAACAATTTACATAACAATTCCACGCACGATGGATAGTAGTGTATTAACAGCTGTTGAGAAATTAAGCATACTAGAACGATATTTCCTAGACGTGTCTAAACAAATCAAAGCTGGTTTCAGTAAAGAACGTGGAACAGGTAAATTTATCGGTTACCCAATTAAGGAATACATTTCTAACTACCGTAAACGTGTACCTAAGTACGATACAGGCAAGTACATGCAGAATGAACCGCAAAATGTACAACGTTATGAATTAAAAGAAGATTACTTTGTCTATGATTCAGCCATTGTTAACAACACGGAAAAACAGTTAATTGATCGTATCGCTGAACGAGTAAAGGAACTAGAAGGAGTCTATTCAGACGTCTACTTAATCCGAATGGACGAAAATATGCATCGTGAATCAGCAAAGAATAACAAGTTGAAATTACATCAATTTGGGACGAATCATGATGAAGTGAACCTAGCAGGCTTCCAACCTGACTTCATATTGTACTTACAGAACACAGACTATTTCATTCAAGTTTTTATTGAACCAAAAGGACGTAATATTGAAGAGGAACAATGGAAAGAAGATTTGCTGATGTACATTAACGAACACGAAGCAAAAATAACGTTTGAAGATGAGACTGAAGATGTACGCATTAAAGGAGTTAAATTCTATACAATGAATGATGGAAGAGGTACAATCCAACAAATCGGAAGAATAGCAATCGGTAAGGAGTTTAAGGGATTGAGTTTACAATAATTTTATGTGTTATCTTTACTTTATGTTTCCGATTATTAAAATAAAGATGAATATAAATATGAGTATAAGCAATTCTGAATTACAAATAAAATTACACACGTAACTAAGTGAGATGTTTTTTTGATGGTGTCATTATTGTAATTAGAACAAGAATGTACAAATCCCCTACCTGTTGAAGGTAGGGGATTTTGATATTACTACAATTGATTATTTTTTATATTGTGCCTTATATGCAATCCAATCAATATATTTTTTTACATCTTCTTTATCTTCGTCATCCAATCGATCCCATTCATCTTTATTGGAAAAGGGATAATATTCTGTGCCATCGGACTTCACTAACATATCATTCATATCCGAATCGATTAGTGGATATTTTTGCTCGTTCATATCTTTATCAAAACCTAATAAATAATCGGTAGTAACATTAAAATGAGTAGCTATCTCTTTTAATAATTCATAACTTGGTTGGTTTTCACCAGTTTCATACTTTGCATAGGTTGCCCTTTTTATATTAAGTAAATTTGAAAATTCTTCTTGGGTTAATTTCTTTTTCATTCTTTGTTTTTTTAATCGTTTAGAGAAATCCATCATCTCACCTACTTCTAAAATATACACGATATGTGATATTATATCACAATTTGAAAAATATCGGCAAGAAAATGTTAACATAATATTTGACTGTGATTTAAAGTAACTATATAATTATTGATGTGATTAAAAATAACATTTAAAGGTGATGATAATGGATAAGAGAGAATGGTTAGTAAAGTTAAGGGAGTGCAATGGTCTTACGCAAACAGAAGTATCTGAAATAATAGGAATTGAACGGTCTACATATACAAAAGCAGAACTAGGTTATCCAGTATCAGTTAAAACTGCAAAACAAATTGCTGATTACTATCAAATTACTTGGGTCTTGTTTTTTAAGTAGTACCCTGTAGGTTGATATATATACCTAAAAGAACAGATTGAAAAGTTTTATGGCACAAATTAATAAAAGTAAAATTTTATGAAAAAATGTGATTCAGATCGTAGGTTATCCAATATTGAGTGATGCTAGCATCAACTTAATTGATAGAATTAAATAATAGCATACAAATTAAATTATAAAGAAAAGGTGGAGAATGTACCAAATGTATAAAAAAACAATGTTTTTATTAGTTATCTTGTCATCTTCATTAGTTCTAATGGCTTGTAATGATAAGGAAACTCTTGAAGGAACATGGGAATGGATAAATGAAGGTGAATTAGAAGGATTTCTTTATATAGAAGATGACATAGCTAGTATTAGAGGAACATTAGATGAAGAAGTCCAGAAGTATAAGCTTTTGAGTTCAAGTGATGAGGATATACATACTTTTTCTTTTGTTGATTTAAATAATAATCAAACAGCATTAGATTTCACTGGATATTTCGAAAATAAAGATACCTTTATGACGATAGAAACCTCTGATCCCGACTATGGGTTTCAATTGTCGAGAATTACTGATAAAGAAATAGAGGAAAAAGAGAAGATCCTAAATAATGAACGCATCGCTAAGGAGGAAGAAAAAGAAGAGCGAGAAAAACAGGAAGAACTAGAACGTGAACGAGAAGAGTTAGAAGAACTGGAAATGAATAAAAATGCTGAAGTAGAAGAGGTTTATAGAATGTCTTGTGCATCATGCCATGGGGCAGATTTATCTGGAGCAGTAGGACCTAGCTTACTTAATTTAAGTAATAGGTTAACTGAGGAGGATATCATTCAAATTATAAAGAATGGTAAAGGAGCAATGCCTAGTGATTTAGTTGATCAAGATGAGGCAGTATTACTATCAGAGTGGTTAATAGAGCAATAGAATATACGAAACATAACAATTATAGAAAAGGGGAATGTAAATGTTTAAGAAAGTTAAGAAGTTGTCTGCTGTAGTTTTGTCATTAGGGTTAGTGGGAGGATTCTTTTTACCTAATGATTCTGTGAGTGCTAAAAGTTGGGATTGTGAACTTACGATTGATGCGAATAAACATAGTGAAAACAAAGGGGTTTATTCTTATGCGAAAGGCGAATGTTGGTTAGATATTTATGGTTATTTTTCAGAAGTGAACAATGAATTCACTATCGAACCTAGTGGATTTAGTGTGCATGATGGTCAAATTATTGAGATTGATTTTGGGAACGTAGTGAAGGTAAATACGATTCAAAAATCAACCACAAAGCCAGACCCAAAGCCTGAGAAGCCTAGCAATCCTGAAAATAAACCTGAAACAAAGCCTGAAAAACCTAGTAAATCTGAGAACAAACCTAACCCAAAGCCTGAGAAGCCTAGCAATCCTGAAAATAAACCTGAAACAAAGCCTGAAAAACCTAGTAAATCTGAGAACAAACCTAACCCAAAACCTGAGAAGCCTAGCAAACCTGAAAATAAACCTGAGACAAAGCCTGAAAAACCAAATAAACCTAATGAGTCAGAAGGAAAGCCTTCTAATAATACAGGGGCATCTACTGGTGATGTGAGTGATGAAGGTACAGGTGTGAGTGTTAAGGGTGACGTTAAAAAAGATGTAAAGAGCGATAAAAAGAAAGAAAATAAAAAAGATGGTGCTGTTGCAAAAGGTAAGGACGATAAAAGTAAAGATGCTTCTGTAGACAAAAATAAGAATAAAGATGAACAAAGAGTAAAGCAGAGTGCAGAGAGAGCGGAGAATGTAAAAAATGTAGTTGAGGAAGAAAAAGGGGAGAAGTTGCCTAATACAGCAACAAGCTTGTATAATCTTGTTTTAGGTGGAGTAGCATTATTGCTTGTTGGTGGCGGTACTTTGTTCTTTTACAGGAAGCCTAAAGTAGAGGATGAAGTGTAAGAGTGAGCAATAATGTTTGATGAAGTCTTGTAAATGTAACAAGGCTTTTTCTTTTACTTGTGTATAATTTATCGGTTAAATTAAAGCATTTGAGAAGGGCGAAATATTTCATTCTTCTCTATTATTGTTTTGGTTCATTAAAATATGTTTTGTTTTCAAAGTTAATCGTGTCCACAGAGGCTCCATGTCAAGCCTCTACAGTTTAATATAAAAAACATTCAAAGAACAGAAAACTTAACTTATTTGTGTCCGAAATATTAACGTAGGTCCTTTATTATTTCTGATTAATGAAAATGATACAGCTATGAAACTTAGTGTAGTTTTTTAACTAGTAAGTGAAGTATGTAAAAAAATTGTATTTATAAAGTAGGAAAGGAAGAGGTTTTATGTTTAGAATTTTAGTGATTCTAGTACATGCACTAATTTTTATATTAGTAACTATGATAGGGTTGGCTGGTAAATATAATCCTGCGCCTCCAGAATCAGAGGCAAATTATAGTGTTTGGTTTTTAATTTTTGTGATTTTTAATATTTATCATAAGCTTACTTATTCTGCTTGTTTTAACTATGCAATACATATATCCCTATGCTTATCGACTTATTTTAGAAAAAAACATATTTGTGATTTTGAGGTTCAATATTAATACTACAACAAGAAACACATTCGGGTTTTTATCTATAATGATTGTAATAATCTTTATTTTATTTAATATCTAGGGGACCAAATGTGAAGTCGACATAGGATGTGATTACCTTTACATTTCTTTCCATTATTGGCATAATATTTACTAGACTATTTGAAAATAGATGGTTCATAATAATAGGTGTTTTACTAAATGCAGTGGTCACAGCCCTTGCCTTTCTATCATCCCTTTCATTTGGAAAAAACATAACAAGAAATAACTGTAGGATGTAAATTTATGAGAAGTACAATTGATAACGGGTAGTATTTTTAAATTGACAATTATCATGCACCCAATTTACTGTTGGACAAGATGCAAGTTTTTGCGTATATCCAATTATTTATTAGTTGTTTTCAATGCTTGATTTTTTAAGTGCAAATTTATTCGATAATAATGTAAACTTTACAACAAACGGGCCAGATTGTAGCATAAAAGTAGGAGGGAAACATATGGAATTTATTTGTGAGTCCAATGAATTTAATGAGTACCTAGCTGAATTGAATGAAGTTGATTATTCTAATCCAGTGATTCAAGA
>Ga0079226_10001877_pt1 | contig 16113 bp, 17 predicted proteins | sample Poulit2014_FD_76345 | JGI IMG/M metagenome (GOLD analysis project Ga0079226, IMG submission 76345) | Agricultural soil microbial communities from Georgia to study Nitrogen management - Poultry litter 2014 | ecosystem: Environmental > Terrestrial > Soil > Agricultural land | place: USA: Georgia...
AAAATCCAGTCAATGAATTTGTGCGTGATTTTTTTGGTTCGAGTATGAAGAGAAGTATTTACCAGCTATCATTGGCAGAAGTCCTACAAGTTCAAGGGTCTCAAATAGGGCAATCTTTAAAGACGGCCGTTGTGGAACAGGATACAAGCTTGCAAAAAGCATTCGAAGTTTTAAGTCAAAATGAACAAATCAAAGTAATCGATAAGAGTAAAAAAGTGCTGGGTTATTTAACCAGCCGTCAGATTTTTCTTTACTTGAGCCGTATGTAAAAAGAACGAAGCAAATCTAATCTTAGCGGATTAGATCTTGCTTCGTTCTTTTTTGATTCCGGTATGCAGGCAACTGGCCCCAAACATAAAGGACTGATAGTTTGTTTGAATCAAGCCAGTGGAACGAAATAATGTTTCTAGTTGCTTTGCACTAAAAAAATGCTGGGTAGTCTGCTGCAGATAGACATAATCCTGCTTGTCGTTATGCTTGAGTTTAGCGATAAGCGGCATTAATTTGAAATAAAGCTGCCAGAAAGGATAAATCAGTCGATTTTCCGGTTGAGAAGTTTCCAGACAGGCGATCATTCCTCCAGGGACCACCACCCGCTGCATTTCACGTAATACTTGGGCGGCGTCGGGCACATTTCTAAGGCCGAAGCCAATTGTAACGACATCAAAAGAATTATCTGCAAAAGGCAATTTCATAGCGTCACCCTGCAGTAAAGTAACTTGTGAAAAGATATTAGCTGCTGCTAGTTTTGTTTTGGCAATTGCCAGCATTTCACTACTAAAATCCAAACCTACTACGGCTCCTGTTGACCCCACCGCTTGGGCCAGAGCAATCGTCCAATCACCCGTTCCACAACATAGATCCAAGACTTTTCCCCCAGGCTCAAGCGCAAGCTGCTGCATCGTTTTTTTGCGCCATTTTTTATGCGAGCCCAGCGAAATGACATTATTGGTTGTATCATAGTTAGCTGCGATCCGGTCAAAAAGCTGTCGGACTTTTTTTTCTGGTACTTTATTAGTTCTACGCATTTTTTCTCCTTTTTATTAAGTGTAACAAAAAAAAGAAAGATTACTCAAATTTCTGATTTTTGCTTTTTACCCTAATTTAAGTTAAAATTAAAAAAATAATATCGTCATCCGTTTTTTGAGATAGAAAGGATGAGGTGAAAATGAAGAATAAGTTTAACTGGCAGACTTTATTATTGAGTTGCTTAGTTACCGTTGTTTTAAGTTTAGTCGTTAAAAGTGATGCCAATGCCTCTGTTGCGACGCCTTTTCAGAGGACCCAAGATACAGTTGAACAAACTACAAATTCAACAGATGACAATAATTCAGATACAAGTCAGACAAAAGAGATAAGTTCGACAACAGTTACAATGAGCGAATCAACTTCACAAACTAAAAGTAATACAGAAACCACAGATAGTAGTCAGCTAACGACCTCAACGACTTCAAGTGGAGTTTCGACTAGTGAAAACTCTACTCAAACCACGACTACCTCCACTGTAGCAGAAACATCTACAACTACCAGTCAGCTGGAGGAAAGTCATAGCAGTCAGACAAAAGAAGAGGATGATACAAGTTATGTTGAGCCAACCGAGCCTGATGAGCAGTCAAATGAAGACACGGCGAGTTCTTTAGATTTATCGGAAAATGAAAAAGAAGAATAAAAGTAAGATAGGAAACGTCTTTTCTATTAGACGACCTATCTTTTTTTGTGTACTACAGAGCTAGCCGGTTTATTGGCAGTAAGTAAACCAGGTGTGCTGCCAGAATTTAGATTATTGGCATTAAATATGGCCAAGATGGTACCAATTTAAAACTGATTGGCACCATGTTTTTCTAACTTGCTACCAATCAATCTTTATTCGTCAATTTTTTTGTATCATTTATTTTAATTCCTAGATAACTTAAGTCATTAGACAGAAACATGTTTCCAATCTGGCTAAACGCGTTCCTTTTGGTTAAAAAAAATTAATAAATGACAAGAATTAGCTTATAATGATAAAAATTATTTGTTTTCTATATTGGAATTTAAGTAAGTACAAATCAGAATTTCAAAAGTAATGAGTGTCTGTCCATAAAAAAGCTGCGGTTGAGCATGACTAGTTGAAAAAGGGCTAAAAGTATCAGTTGAAAAGACTAGATTTGAGTGCTTGGCGACAAAAGACTGCTGGTTTCCTACAAAAGAGATCACATTGTTTTGCTTGGCTTGTGCTAGTTGCAAAGTTTTTTTGAAAACTGTTTCTTCACCAGAATGAGAAAGAACGATAAATAAAATTTTCTGATTATTCTGATTGTTAAGCAGCTGCGTATAGGAAGTCCGAATGTTTGGTATCGAATGAAAATTTAAAACATCACTAATAAAAGCTCCTAGGTGAGTGGAAAAATCAGTTCCCAGGATAGCAATCAGCGCCCCTTTATTTTGTTTTAAAAGTCGACAGAATTGTTCGATCTTGCTTGCATCAGGCATTGTTTCTTTGGCAAGAGGTGCGGATAATTGAGCATCTTTGATTTTATAGATCAACTCGCTAAAGCCAGACAGATTCATCTTTTTAGACATGCGCACAATGCTTGCTGGCGAAGTAAAGCAGTCATGAGCGGTTTGACGAATACTAATGTGATTTTGTTTAGGGATGTGCTGCTCTAAATAAGACAAAATGTTTATTTCTGTCGTTGTCAGCTGATAAATCTCTTTCAGATAGTCTAAGTTCATCGTTTTTACCTCCATTAAGATACAAATAATTTTAGCAGAAAATCAGGAAAAAGAAAGGAAAGTGATGAGGGTTATGCAATATAAGAAATGGGTGATTTGTTTGTCGGCTGCTTTGGCTTTGACTTTAAGTGCTTGTTCAACCACCGGTAAAAGCAGCAGTTCAGCAACTAACAAGGAAGATAATGCTCAAGTTTTAAAAGTTGGGATTAATTCTGAATTATCTACTGCAGATGTTTCTTTGGCAATGGATAATACGACTGTGGATGTAATGAGTCAGATCGCAGAAGGTCTATACTCACTGGATAAAGAAGGTAAAGCTGTACCGGCATTAGCTACAGCATTAACTGAACCAACAAACGATGGGAAAACTTACACTTTTAAATTACGCCAAGGAGCAAAATGGAGTAATGGAGATGAAATTACAGCCGATGATTTTGTCTATTCTTGGCAACGTACCGTTGATCCTAAGACAGCATCTCCTCAAGCTTATTATTTTGAAGGCATAAAAAATTATGCCGATATTGCTGCAGGTAAAAAGAAAGCAACTGAATTGGGCGTTAAAGCTTTAGATGATCATACTTTAGAAGTTCAGTTGAATTACCCCATGAGTTATTTTCAGCAACTATTGGCAGTTCCAGCCTATTTCCCTTTGAACCAGAAGTATGTTGAAAAAGTCGGTGATAAATATGGAACGAACTCTGATAATACGCTTTATAATGGTCCTTTTGTAATGGAAGGCTGGAATGGTTCCAGCTCAACCTGGAAATATAAGAAAAATGATCAGTATTGGGATAAAGATAAGGTAAAATTAAAAACAATCGATGCTCAGGTAATTAAGGAAATAGCTACCGGCAAGAATTTATTTGATGCTGGAGATATAGACTATGTTAAAATTTCGGGTGAAACAGTGGCCCAAGAAAAAGGCAATAAAGAGTTGCATATCCGTCAAATTCCCGGAACACAATATCTGGAGTTTAATAATGAAAATGAAATATTAAAAAATCGAGACGCTAGAAAAGCCATCGACCTGTCCATTGACTCTGAAAGTCTGGCCAAAAATGTATTGAATGATGGTACCGAAAAAGCCCAGGGGTATGTACCGGCAGGCTTCATTAATCCAGAAACTAACGAAGACTTTACCAAGGAAATTGGCGATATCAATCCGACAGATAAAAAGCAAGCCAAAGAATTGTGGGAAAAAGCCAAAAAAGAATTAGCTATTGATAGTGCTTCATTGTCAATTCTTTGTTCAGATACTGATAGTGCCAAGAAAGTCGCTGAATACGTGCAAGGAGCTATTTCTGAAAATTTGGATGGACTGAAGATTGACGTTTCACCGGTCCCTTTCAATAATCGTATCGATAATGCCAAAAAAGGCGACTACGATATGGTGCTTAGCGGCTGGACGCCCGTATATGCTGATCCCATCGATTTTCTAAATTTAAAAACAACTCATAACGGTAATAATGATGCAAACTATAGTAATCAGGAGTATGATAAACTAGTTGAGGATGCTAACAATAGTTCTGATGTACAAAAACGCTGGAAACTGATGCAAGAAGCCGATCAGATCATTGCCAAAGATGCACCGGTTGCACCACTGTATCAGATCACCGAAGCTTATATGGTTTCTAGTCAGCTTAAAGGCATTGAGTTTGGTCCTTTGGGTACCACATACTTTAAAGAAGTATCAATAAAATAGTTTTTAGTAAAGGTTGGTTATAATGAAGAAACAACAAGCAGTAACAATGATTCAAGAACTGTCTAATGCTTTTGGCGTTTCCGGTTTTGAAGAAGAGGTCACTCAAGTTTTTCGCAAGTATACAAAAACTGCAGCTGATTTTGAGACGGATGGCATCAAGAATGTCTATGCTAGTCTGAAACAAAATATCAGAGATCGAGCTATTTTACAATTAGACGCGCATAGTGACGAAGTCGGTTTTATGATCCAAGCGATTAGAGAGGATGGTCTGCTGCGCTTTCTACCAGTGGGTGGCTGGATCGCCGCTAATGCTACAGCCCAAAAGGTTAAAATAAGGAATCAACAAGGGCGACTGGTCAGCGGGATTATTACCAGTAAGCCTCCTCACTTTATGAGTGCCCAAGAAAAGAAAATGCCGATTTCTTTTGATCATTTGTTTATTGATATCGGCGCAAGTTCAAAAAAAGAAGTCGAGGAAAATTATCAAATCGTTATCGGCAGTCCAGTTATTCCAGCAGTCACTTGTGAATATGACGAACAAACAGAACGCTTTTTAGGTAAAGCTTTTGATTGTCGGATCGGTGATGCTTGTATGGCAGACGTTTTGACCGAACTTGCGCAAGATGATTTAGCAGTTGATATCACAGCGACTCTTTCTTCTCAGGAAGAAGTTGGTGAAAGAGGAGCCATCGTGGCCTCCAATAAGGTCAAAGCCGATTTAGGTATCGTCTTTGAAGGCTGTCCGGCTGATGAGATGGAAGAAAGTTACCTGATCCAATCAGCTATGGGCAAAGGTCCGATGGTACGTAACATGGATGTGTCCATGATCACCAATCCTGAATTTCAAGCTTATGCCTTTGAAGTTGCTCGCAAAAATAAGATTCCGATCCAGGCTTCTGTTCGAAAAGGCGGCGGTACCAACGGTAGTGCGATCAATGAAGTCAAGGGCGCACCGGCAATCGTAGTGGGGATCCCGGTACGTTATGCCCATACGTCACATTGCTATGTTGATATGACTGACTACCAGCATGCCAAAAAACTTGTACTAGCAATTATCCGTTCTTTGGATGAAAAAAAATTACAACAATTGATAAAACCATTAGAAAAGAGTGACTATTAAAAAATGAAAATATATATTTCCTGTGATATTGAAGGACTGGCTGGTATTGCGACCTTTGATATGGAAAAAGATGATACTGAAAACTTTCGTGAACTTTATCATCGCCATGTAAAGTGGGTGATCGATGGCATTCAGCAGAGTTCTGTGAACGATCAAGTAGAAGAAATCACGATTTCTGATTCTCACAGCAAAGGAGTTAATTTAAATTACCTGCGACTTTCGGAAATGGACGAGCGAATTTCTTTAGTGAATGGTTTTCCTCGGATGGATTATATGATGAGTTCACTGGATGATAGTTACGATGTTGTTATTTTCTTAGGATACCATGCCGGTATCGGCAAAAAATATGGCAGTATGGATCATGGTTATAGTGCAAGTGTGGCTTATGACCTACACATCAATGATCAATATGTCAACGAAAGTACGATCAATGCAGCTTATGCCGGAGAATTGGGCGTTCCAGTGGGCTTAGTTATCGGTGAGTCCGGTCTGCAGGAACAGTTAAAAGATGAAGGCATGCTGCCAGACGTTGCTTATGTATCGACCAAACAATCACTGGCTCGCTATGCTTCTAAGAGCTACCCGATGCATCAGCTACAGCTAGAGATTACTGCGGCTGTCAAAAAATTAGTAGAAAGTGATTTACAAAAATTACCACTATTCACTTTTACTATGCCAGCAACGGTTGACCTGCAATGCTTTACTACGGCTCAAGCCGATCGTATTGAAATGATGAGCAACATGGAGCGTGTTGATGGCCGAACGATTGAGTTTAAATGTGATACCATGGATGATACTATGAATACCATCGTAGCAACAGTCGGTTTAGGGGGAACGGTTCATTAAAACGATGAGAGTACTTCAGTTAAAACTGAGGTACTCTTTTTAGAATAACTATTGTAAAAGAAGCGATACTTTTAGCATAATTAACGTACTTTTATTGCAACTCCGCTGATTTTTATGATAATTAACGTACTTTTAATAAAGCTCCGTTGATTTTTGCAATAATGTACGTACTTTTATCAAAAATCTGTATATTATCAGGAAAATGACTTCAAGTTTCATATTATTTGCCCGTATACTTACCATTTGTTAGAATAAAACTAGATTGAGAAATCAATCAGTAGCGTAAGTAGTAGTTGTCTTAAAATGAAAGGAAGAATTTTCATGACAAAAGCGAAGAATATTGTTGAATTAATTGGAAATACACCAATGGTTAAATTAAATCACATTGTCCCTGATAATGCAGCAGATGTTTATGTAAAACTAGAATTTTTTAATCCAGGAGGTTCGGTGAAAGATCGGATTGCCCTAGCGATGGTTGAAGCGGCAGAAAAAGATGGAACTTTAAAACCTGGTGGTACGATCGTTGAGCCCACTTCGGGTAATACCGGAATTGGGCTAGCGATGGTTGCAGCGGCAAAAGGTTATCGCTTGATTATCACTATGCCGGAAACCATGAGTGTTGAACGTCGTTCGATCATGCAAGGTTATGGAGCCGAATTGGTTTTAACTCCCGGAGCCGATGGGATGAATGGGTCGATTGCTAAAGCTCATGAACTGGCAGATGCTCACGGTTATTTCTTACCCATGCAATTTGAAAACCCAGCTAACCCAGCGATCCATGAAACGACAACTGGTCAAGAGATCATTCAAGATTTTGCTGGCTCTACGCCAGATGCCTTTGTTGCAGGTATGGGGACAGGCGGAACTGTGACGGGTGTTGGTCATGCCTTGAAAAAAGTGAATGATCAAGTTCAGATTTATGGATTGGAAGCTGCTGAATCTGCTCTCTTGAAAAATGGTATTAAAGGTAAACACAAGATCCAAGGAATTTCAGCCGGTCTTATTCCGGATGTCTTAGATCAGGATGTTTATCAGGATATCGTAATAGTGACCAGTAAACAAGCTATTGAGATGGCACAAAGAGTCAGCCAAAAAGAAGGATTTTTACCAGGAATTTCTGGTGGAGCAAATGTCTTTGGCGCTATTGAAATAGCGAAAAAATTAGGGAAAGGCAAGACAGTTGTGACTATTATTCCAGATAATGGTGAACGCTACTTGTCAACAGATCTATTTAAATTTGATAAATAAAACAAAAAAGCTGGCAGAAAATTGCCAGCTTTTTAGCAGAAATTTTATAAAAAAATAGGAGGAATTCACCGATGAGTAAAGTAGCAGTTGTTTTTGCACCAGGATTTGAAGAAATTGAAGGACTAACAATTGTTGATGTTTTACGGCGGGCAGAAATCGATGTCTCCATGATTGGTTTTACCGAGGAAGTAACCGGCAACCATGAAATCACAGTCAAGACTGACCGGACATTAGATGATTCACTGGTAGATTATGATATGCTGGTTTTACCCGGTGGAATGCCCGGAGCAGAAAACCTGAAGAATAATACAACAGTTATCAAGAGTCTGCAGGCTGTTTATGATAAGGGCAAACAAGTAGCAGCAATTTGTGCAGCTCCTATCGTTCTAGCAGCGGCAGAGCTTTTGAAGGATAAAAATTATACGTCATTTCCTGGTTTTGAAAAGCAGATCGAATCAGGAAATCAAAGTGAAATGATCGTAGTTAGAGACGGTCGTGTGACAACAAGTCGGGGTCCGGCGACTGCCTTGGCTTTTGCTTATCAGCTGGTAGATAATCTGGGCGGTGACAGTGAAAAAGTTAAAGCAGCTATGCAGTACAATAAACTGGTCGAAAGTTTTCAAAAAAAGGTTTGACAAAGCCTGCAGCAATCGGTTATATTAAGCATAAGAATTTTGGACGGAGGGGTCATTGATGAGTCAGCTTATTATCACATTGACAGATACTTGTTGTCGGATGTCGCGTTTGAGCGATATCGGACTGATTTGTCATGAATGCTGATAAGTGACTGGAACAAATTAGTTTAGCATAGACCTCAAGGCGCGAAAATCATTCATTGATTTTCGCGCCTTTTTTTGTCCATAAATTGATTAAGGAAGGTGAAAAAATGTTAGTGAAGGATGTAAATCAACTGATCGGCAATAATCCGATGATCGATCTGCAAATGGAAATACCCAAGCAAAGTCATATTTATGCCAAGCTGGAGATGTTTAATCCAGGTGGGAGTATCAAAGATCGATTAGGACAATATATGATTGAAAAGGCTTGGAAAGAGGGTAAAATCAGCCAGCAGACAACCATTATTGAACCAACAGCCGGTAATACCGGGATTGGTTTAGCGTTAGCTGCACAAAAATACCATCTGAAGACTATCTTGATCGTGCCAGAAAAATTCAGTCAGGAAAAACAAATTTTAATGAAAGCTCTGGGGGCAAAAATCGTTCACACAGAAAGTAAGGACGGAATCCAGGGAGCCATCAAAAAAGCCAATGAGCTAGCTGCAGAGATTCGGGATTCCTACGTCCCTATGCAGTTTAAAAATGCGGATAACCCGGCAGCATACTACCATAGCCTGGGACCAGAAATTGTAAATGATCTGCAAAAGCCGATCAACGCCTTTGTAGCTGGTGCAGGCAGCGGTGGATCTTTTGCCGGGACAGCTGCTTATCTTAAGTCCAAAAATCAAGCGACAAAGCTCGTGGTTGTCGAACCAGAAGGATCTATTTTGAATGGTGGGATGCAGCACTCTCATCGTATTGAAGGAATTGGCGTCGAATTTATTCCGCCCTTTTTTGCACGGATGAATATAGACCATACACTTACGATTTCTGATGAAGCAGCTTTTAAACAAGTGAAAGAAGCAGCTAGACAGCAGGGTTTATTTATCGGCAGTTCAAGTGGAGCTGTTTTAGCAGCAAGTCTGCAAATGGCGGAGATTTTACCAGCTGAAAGTACGATCGTGACAGTATTTGCCGATAGCAGCGAACGTTACCTAAGTCAACAGATTTATGATACGGAAAGCGAGGAATTATAATGAAATTTGAAACAAAACTGATCCATGGCGGTATTTCAGAAGATCCAGTCACGGGTGCCAGCTCGGTACCCATTTACATGGGGTCGACTTTCCGTCAGAAAAAGTTGGGACAAAGTCAATATGAATATTCGCGCTCGGGCAATCCGACTCGAGAAGCAGTGGAGAAACTGATTGCCGAACTGGAAGGAGGAGTCCAAGGTTTTGCCTTTGCTTCTGGTTCCGCAGCAATTCACACCGTCTTCTCTTTATTTTCAAAAGGCGATCATTTTGTTGTAGGAAATGATGTCTATGGTGGGACTTTTCGTTTGATCGACAGTGTGTTAAAAAGTTTAGGACTTGATTTCACAGTAGTCGATACACGTGACCTAAATGCTGTTGAAAGAGCAATCACTCCGGCCACTAAGGCCATTTATCTGGAAACACCTACTAATCCATTGCTGCACGTGACCGATATTCAGGCAGTTGCCAGGATTGCTCAGGATCATCGGCTATTAAGTATTATCGATAATACCTTTTGCTCGCCTTACCTTCAAAAACCTTTAGAATTAGGTGTGGACATCGTGATCCATAGTGCTTCCAAGTATTTAGGAGGGCACAGTGATCTGATTGCTGGACTGGTCGTAGTAAAAGAGGAAGAACTAGCCCAACAGGTCGCTTATCTGCAAAACGCGATCGGCAGTATTCTGGCTCCGCAGGAAAGCTGGCTTTTACAAAGAGGAATTAAAACTTTAGCTTTACGGATGCGTGCCCATTTACAGAATGCTGAAATCGTGTTTAACTATTTAAAAAAGCATCCTTTAGTGGAAAAAATCTACTATCCTGGAGATCCTGAAAATCCTGCTTATGAAATAGCTAAAAAACAAATGAATGGTTTTGGTGCCATGATTTCTTTTGAATTACAAGAGGGTTTGTCTGCGCAAACTTTTGTGGAAAATTTAAAAGTGATCACATTGGCAGAAAGCCTGGGGGCACTTGAAAGTTTAGTGGAACTGCCGGCTTTGATGACTCACGGATCGATTCCTCGTGATGTTCGTTTGCAGATTGGGATCAAAGACGAGCTGATTCGTCTGTCAGTGGGTGTAGAGGATGCTCAGGATCTAATCAATGATTTAGAACAAAGCTTTTTAAGTTTGAAAGGAAAATGACTATGTTTGAAACTGCACGTTCTATTTTAAAGCGTGATCCGGCTGCTTCAAGTTTAGCAGCGGTGCTACTAACTTATCCTGGCGTTCACGCTTTATTCTGGTATCGCATTGCCCATTATCTGGCTTTAAAAAAGCATCCTCTATTGGCAGCAAAAATTAGTAACCGCTGTGCTAAAAAGACGGGGATCTCAATTGCCCCACTGGCAAAAATTGGAAATAGGGTTTTTATTGACCATGGTGTCGGGGTTGTTATTGGCGAAACGGCAATCATAGAAGATGATGTGACGATCTTACATGGAGTAACTCTCGGTACTAGACACTCTGAAGACAGCGGACAACGCCATCCGCATGTCAAAAAAGGGGCTTACTTAGGTTCTAATGCACAAGTTTTAGGAGCAATCACCATTGGACGTGACAGTAAAATTGGTGCTGGTTCAGTTGTTTTAAAAGATGTACCGGATCAGGCAACAGCGGTGGGTAATCCTGCCCGTATCATTGAAAAATAATAGACTGCACATTTATAATTTGTGCAGTCTAGCTTGTTTTATAAAATGCGTGTTAACTCCTCGCCCTTGACACTATGAACATCATCTACCACAACAAAAGCAGCCGGATCAACTTCAGAGATCATAGGGAAAATGCGTGCCACCTGCTTATCGGTACAAATCAAATAAATGATCGGACGCGCTTCCTGATGATAGTAACCCGTGGCACTAACTAAAGTAATCCCCTGTTTTAATTCATTTGACAGCATTTCAGTGACTTCATCCGTTTTTTTGGTGATGATGGTCACTGATTTTTTTGCGCCAAAATAGGCATGAAAACCATTAAAGACAATAGCAGAAACATATAACTCTAAAATCGTTAAAAGCATATTTTCAAAACCAATCACAAAACCAGAAGGTACAGCAACCGCAAAATCGAATAGTAACATAGCCGTTCCAGTCCGCATACCAAAATAGCGGTTTACAATTTTAGCCAGAATTGTACTGCCTGCAATCGTTCCTTCTCCTTGGAAAATAAGCCCCAGGGCTAGCCCCATCAAAACGCCCCCTGCAAGGGTGGGAATAATTGTCTGTTCGGTCTGATAGTCCAGAATTTTGGGAGCATGCAAAAAGACCGAGATCCAGATTACTGCCCAAATTGAGTAAAGAACGGTTTTTTTATCTAAAAAACGATAACCGATAATTAATAAAATACTATTTAACACGATATTTGTTAATGCTGGGGGAATATTTAGCGCGTAATAACCAATGGTAGTTAAGCCAGTTACTCCTCCTTCACCAATTTCATGGGGGATCAAAAGCCCGTTAATAGCAATTGAATAGATCCAAGCCCCTAGAATAATCAATAAAGCATTTTTTACATATTTTTTCACACTATCACTCCTTGAAGATATCTTTTCTATTATAGCATGGAGAAAGGAGGAAATATATTAATTATTGGACAACTTCACTCTACTGAATGAAAGTTGAAGGTAGTTGTTAAATAGTTGAAAATATTCTATCTAAAAATTCCAATAGACTAATTTTAAAAAGTAAAGAAGGAGATGCAGTAATGTTTTCTAATGAATTTAGTTTTCCATATCAAGATAAAGTTTCTACTGAGGTTAAAACAGCAATGAGTTTTATAATAGGACAATTAAAAGATAAAATAATTGTTCCTTATGGCATAGATGTAATTAGTGATCCGATGGCCACAATTGAGTTATCAGGAGTAATTAGAGGTACTTTTATAAGAGGGCAATTTGCTGGTGCTTTTTCTACTAATGGTGGCATGACTAATTATAATGCGGGAGATTTTTTAAGAAAACGTTACCAGCTTCGAATTGATGATAAATTAAAAATGGTCCATGATGTTGTACCCGAGGGAGCGGTAGATATCGGTGGAAGAGATCCTCTAGCCATTGCTAAAAGTGCTGATTTTGGTAATTTACCAGATGCTTTTGGTGTGTCTGGGGCAACGGCAGGACAAACCGCAGATATGGATTTGTTGAAAGCATTGCGTGAAAGTATGCCAGATCAAGTATTATTTGCTACAACAGGTGTAAATATTAATTCTATTGAAGAAACATATTCATTGGCTGATGGAGCATTTATTGCCACCCATTTTAAGAAAAATGGAATTTTTGAAAATCCTGTCGATGAAAATAGAGTTGCGGCATTTATGACTAAACTAAAGGAATACAGAGGCCAATGTTAGAGAATGTTTTATTTGATTTTGATGGAGTAATTATAGATAGTGAGAAAGTTTATTTGGAAACAATTAAAGAGTTTTTAAATAAAAAGAATATTATTTTTGAAAAATCAGAATTAATCTATTTAATAGGAAAACCTGGTATAGAGATATCGACAGATTTAGTAGATAAGTATTTATTAAATATAACCCCTATTGAATTGGATAAAAAGTTAGATATTGCTTTAGAGAGAAAACTTTATCAAATGAAAATACCAGTGTTTGAGGGAATAAAAAAATTAATGGAAGAGATTATTTCATCAGAAGAATTAAAAATAACTATAGTGTCCACGTCTGATGAAATGTTCATTAAAACTGCTCTTTTAGATTGCGGTCTAGATCAATATGTATCTCTAATCGTGACTCCTAAAAATGTTGACAATCCTAAACCAGCGCCAGATATTTATTTAAAAACAATAGATATGTTATCTCTACAGCCAGACGAAGTCATTGTGTTCGAAGATTCATATAATGGTATCTTATCAGCAAAAAGAGCAGAACTTAAAGTTATAGCGTTTAAAGGATCTGAAGTAGAGCAAAATACTAACATGGCAGATTATGTTATTTATAATTACAGTGAGGTTTCAGTAAATAAGTTGAAAAAAATACTAAGTGAATAGAGCACTTCCAAAATTAAGGATATGATTCATTATAGGATAATAATTTTTAAAAAATATACTCTATGATGAAACATATCCTAATTTATCATAAATCAAAGTATTTGAATTTTTTTTTCATAAAGTTCTATTACCTGTGATTCGTGTTCTTCATCTGTTACTATACAGTCTACCTCATCTAATGAACAAAAAGTAGATGAAGAATCATTATTAAATTTTGTATGATCAATTAAGGCAATTGCTTTTTTTGCATTTAATATATTTTCACGTTTGTGCTTAACTTCCATCAGATTTCGCTCAGAAAAGCCGCTTTGAACGGAGAGTCCTGTTGCGGAAAAAAAATATTTATCGATATTAAAATGGGTCAAAATGGAGTGGCTGAACTCATCATACACTGTATTTGAATCCTTTTTCAACAATCCACCAATAATTAGTACATTAATATGATCATTTTGTTTTAAAATATTTCCAGTGGATAATCCATTAGTGATAACAGTCAAAGGACTTTTATAATTGGAAAGTAAGCTTGCGAATTCAAAACATGTAGAACTAGAATCTAATAAAATAGTATCTCCCTTTTTTAACAGATTAGTTGCTTTTTTTGCAATTAATCTTTTTTCTTTTCGATTTGTAAAAGATCTTTGACTATATCCGGTGATTGTATCAGGAAAATCAGATTTTAATGATTCGTCATTATAAACAATTCCACCATGAATACGATTCAGATCTGGATATTTCTTGGTTAATTTATTTAAATCACTTCGAATGGTGGGTGGGGTTACATTCAATGTTTTTACTAATTGATTTACATAGGCAACCCCTTTATTCGTTACCTCAGAACGAATAAATTGTTCTCTTTCAGTAGCCAGCATGGATACTCACTCCTTTTCATTCATTATAATTTACACAAAAGAAAAAATAAAGAAAAAAAGCGATAATATTTGAAGATAGTTTATATTTGTTGATATTTAGCCATTTTTCATAGTAGACACCTTTAATTGCTCTATTTTCTTTTTATTTCTTTTATTTTCTTATTGACATAAAACAAAAAATATTATACACTTTAATCGTAAAAAGAAAAATAAAAGAAAACGAAAGAGGGAATTGAGTATGTTGATTTCAGGAAAAGAAATGTTAGATGTTGCAAAAGAAAATCATTTTGCTGTTCCTGCTTTTAATGCAGGTTCCGGACAATTATTGACTGCAGCAATGGAAGCATGTGCAGAAACGAATTCTCCGTTTTTAATGGCAATTCATCCAGATGAATTGAAATTTTTAAGAGATAGTTTTGTAAGTCAAGTAATTTATGAAGCAAATCATAGTAAGATTCCGGTAGCAATTCATCTTGATCATGGAGCAAGTTATGAACAAGTGATACATGCAATTCAATTGGGATTTACTTCAGTTATGATTGATAGTTCTCATTTACCTTTTGAAGAAAATATAGCAATTGCGAAAAAAGTAGTAGATACTGCTCATAGTGTAGGTGTTTCAGTGGAATCTGAACTAGGCACTATTGGAGATACTGGTAATACGGTTGAAGGTGGGGTTACTGAGGTTATTTATACAGATCCAGCTAAAGCGCAAGAATTCGTTGAGAGAACTGGTATTGATTCATTAGCGATTGCAATTGGTACTGCTCATGGTATTTACCCTAAAGATGTAAAACCTAAATTACGTTTGGATATTTTAGAAGAGATTAATGAAATTGTAGATATCCCTTTAGTTTTACATGGAGGATCCAGTAATCCGGATGAAGAAATTGCAAAATCTGTTGAAATTGGTATTTCAAAAATTAATATTTCTTCTGATATTAAAATTTCATTCACTGATAAATTAAGAGAAATTCTGAATAATGGAAATTCTGAAATTCGTGAACCAAACGTAGTCTTCCCAGATTGTGTAAAAGCAGCTAAGCAAACTGCAATTCATAAGATTAAATTGTTCAAATCAGATAATAGAAATAATTTGTACTATAAATAGCCAATGAGGAGAAGAAAGAATGGCAGAATTAAAAATTGAGAATATCTTAGATGAAAGAATCATGGGAGTCAACTTATCAGGAAGAACGAAAGATGAAGCAATTTATAATTTGGCTGAACTTTTACTTGAAAAAGGCTATATCAAAGAAGTTGATGGTTTTGTTAAAGATATCTATTATCGTGAAACTTTGGGGAAAACAGGGATTGGTAATTACATTGCCATCCCTCATGGACAGAGTGAAAGCGTTTTAAGAAATGGTATAGCGATTGGTTCTTTTGCAGAAGATATCGAATGGGAAACATTGGATGATTTACCTGTTCGCATTGTTTGTCTGTTTTGCGTAAAAGCTGGTGATGGTGGAGAAAGTGAGCATTTGCGAATGTTGGCCATGTTGGCTGGAAAATTAGGTAATGATGAGGTTGTAGCAGAATTATTAAAGGCAAAGGATGTAGCTTCTATGAAGGCCGCATTTTTAGTTGAAGGAGAGGATTAATATGAAAATTGTCGGAATAGCAGCGTGTACAGCAGGCATTGCCCATACTTATATTGCTAAAGAAAAACTAGTAACTGCTGCAAAAAAGGCTGGACATGATATTCACGTTGAAACACAAGGAACAATAGGTGTAGAAAATCCTATCCCAGAAAATATGATTAAAGATGCGGATGTAGTCATTATCGCAGCAGATGTT
>Ga0079226_10001878_pt1 | contig 16113 bp, 13 predicted proteins | sample Poulit2014_FD_76345 | JGI IMG/M metagenome (GOLD analysis project Ga0079226, IMG submission 76345) | Agricultural soil microbial communities from Georgia to study Nitrogen management - Poultry litter 2014 | ecosystem: Environmental > Terrestrial > Soil > Agricultural land | place: USA: Georgia...
AAAAATACTGTGTTTGATATGTGATACAATCGTGCATCAGCGGGGGATTAGTAACCAAAGAAAAAATAAGAAATCGGCTATTATAGCTGTTTATAACAAACTTTTAAAACAAGTATTTGATTGTATTAAAAATGGAACTTTATATGATGATAATTACGGAAAAAGATTTGTATAAAATGTTTGTTTTTTTGCATAGTTCATGCTATGCACAATATGTTTAACTTATTTTAGCCATAGGTATAGCACAGGCTTGTTTAGTAATATAGCTTACTAATAGGTAGAAAAATTGATTTGGACAAGATATTATAGCTTCATTAATTGCTGGTTGATATTTTCCTTTTAAAATTTCTTCATTTAATGTTGGTCTATATCTGGCTACAGTTCCAAGATAAAAAGTAAATCCTAAAAGGCTAGATAATCGATGGAAGCGTGAGCCATCGAGGTCTAAATAATACCTGTAACCGCTTCGTGTAAGCATTAGAGAAACACCAAGTTGATTAATGTCACTCATTAATCTAGGGTAGCACATTTTCCAACTCCTATCAGAGTTATATGTATAATTTATGGATAATTTTGATTTAAAATGATGGCATTTTTTATCGTCTTCTATATTTTCCTTGGTCAATAGTTTTTTGAAAATTCCTTTACCAAGTTTTTTAGTATTCATTAATTTATCAAATTTTTTTTCATAAGAGATAGTATAATAAATCTTCTTATGACTAGAATTTGTCCTTATTTTTATATCAATTGGTAAAAATTTTCTTTTTGATTTTGGAAATAAATCTAAAGCATAACATATTTCGTGTATTTCAGGTAAATCTCTCAATAGATTTTGAAAATTTATTTCAATACCATCTGAATTTTTCACTTCTTTTCCTAAAACTTTTGAAAATTCGTGAAATATTGAAATGCCGTTTCCGTTATCATTAATCAAATTCAAAACCACTCTATTATTTGAAGGTAAAGTTAATCCGTGATGTTCTTTTCTATTTTCTAAATTATACCCTTTTTTGATTAGAAAAACTTTGATGAGATTAATAAAAGAATAGTAAAGTAAAGTACCTTTCGATGGCATATTAGCTACAAGAGAAGATTTATAAAAGTCTTTGGATAATTTATTAAAGTAGATTGCTTTTTTTAAATCCTTTCTTTTTTTCTTCTTAGAATCTCGTTTAATGGAATTTAATTCAGAAAGTAAATAAGCATCTAAGTAATTAAGTGGCTCTGAAGTCAAAATATAAGGGGCACCAGCTTCATTTTTAAATGGAAAATATTTTACTGTTTTATAATTTCTTAATGCTTTTTTACCTAATTTCATTTTATCCTAATGTTTTATATTGTGTATAACGGCTCGAATATACGGAGTGCGAGATTTCAAAATTCTTAACTATCAAACCGCTACATTGCTTATTAAATGCTTTAAAGTTAAAATTTACCACAACGCCCCGCATTATGTATATTTATTATTACCAGCTGTTTTCATTCTCGTATTCTTTATTTTATAATGGATTAACATAACCTATTGCATCGAAAGGTTCTTTCGCAAGTAGAGGTTCCATATATATTTCTCCACCTAAATAGCATTCTGGCCCTTCCAAAACATCTCTATCCTCATTGTAACCTATAAAATCTTCATTTACTAATTCTCCGTAATATTTTCCTTTATGATTGTATAGTATGTCATTCTGGAAAGTTCCTTGTCTTTTACCATTTGAATTATAGAAAGAACCATTATCCGAAATCCATCCATAAAAATCACCTGATATTTTCCAAACTGGTTTCATAAAATTATTTTGTATTAATTGCTGCTAAAACCTCAAATTTAATCCTGTTCTGATTTGTCGTAGTTGAAGCTGTTGAAGAAGAAGCCCTTGCATTAAATACCTGCACCACAGTAACTTTACCTCCAACATCATTCTTATTTTCTTCATTAGTTGAAATTGCAATATCAAAATCAATTTTAGTGTATTGATCTCTAATCCCTTCTGAAGAATTTGATTTCTCTTTAACGTACAAATTTCCTTCAAGGATTCCATCTGTTATTTGTTTAATTGTTTCTGAGATAAAATCTTTTAATTCCATAATATCGGTTTTAATTCATTTCAATCATTTATAGTTACTTTTTTTCCAAATAGCTGGTAACATTAGTATCAACGAAACACCCATAAATTATACCACATTATAAGCTAACTCATCAATACTTTTTACTTCATTCACTCACAAATATAACTTTTTTCTGCTGATTATCTAAAAAATATCTTAAAATAAATCAAGCTGTTTTAAGAGATTTTAAAACAGCTTGGTGGATTAAAAATTAAGTCTTTAAATACTTTGTTTTTATAATTTCACACTTCTTAATCTTAAGGCGTTGGCGATTACAGAAACAGAGCTAAAACTCATGGCTAAAGCTGCAATCATAGGGGAGAGGAGGAGTCCGAAGAAAGGGAATAACATTCCTGCGGCAACGGGAACTCCTAAACTGTTATAAACCAAAGCGAAAAATAAATTTTCTTTGATGTTTTTCATGGTTTTTTCGCTGAGTATTCTCGCTTTAAAAATTCCTTGTAAATCTCCGTTAATCAAAGTGATTTCTGCACTTTCTATCGCCACATCGGTTCCGGTGTCCATGGCAATTCCAATATCTGCTTGGGCTAAAGCAGGGGCGTCGTTAATTCCATCTCCAGCCATAGCTACTTTTTTTCCTTGGTTTTGTAGTTTTTCTATTTCTTGCATTTTGTTTTCTGGCAACATTTCTGCTTTGAAATCTTTTAATCCGATTTCTTCAGCTACAGCTTTTGCCGTTTGTGGGTTGTCTCCTGTCATCATTATAACTGCAATTCCGTGTTCTTGTAAGTTTTGAATCGCTTTTTTACTGGATTCTTTAATTTTATCACTGATGACTACAAAACCTATGGTTTTCTGATCTACAGCAAGAAAAGATAAAGTCTTTCCTTTTTCTTGTTCTGCTAAGGCTTTTTTTGTTAAAATTTTTGAAATATCAGCGCCTAAATCTTCCATTAATTTCCGATTTCCTAAACCGATGGTTTTTCCTTCTATTTTTCCTTTTACTCCTTTTCCAGTAACTGCATCAAAATCTTCTAATTCAACCAGCTGAACTTTTTTCTTTTTGGCATAATCTTGTGTAGCTTTTGCTAAAGGATGTTCGCTTTGCTGATTTAAAGAAGCACTGAATTTGATGATTTCTTCTTCAGAGGAATTCTCAAGGGCAACTACTTTTTCTACAGAAGGTTTTCCTTCAGTAATTGTTCCGGTTTTATCAACTACTAAAGTGTCGATTTTATTCATTTCTTCTAAAGCTTCCGCATTTTTTATCAAAACTCCACTTTGTGCTCCTTTTCCAATTCCTACCATAACAGACATTGGCGTTGCTAATCCTAAAGCACAAGGACAAGCGATAATCAAAACGGCAACTGCATTGACGAAAGCATAAACGTAAGCAGGTTCTGGTCCAAAAATTGCCCAGATTATAAAAGTAATCATAGAAATTACGACTACAATCGGTACAAAATAAGCGGAGATTTTATCAGCTAAACGTTGAATAGGCGCTTGACTTCTACTGGCTTTATTTACCATTTCAATAATTTGAGAAAGCATGGTATCGCTGCCAATTTTTTCTGCTTTCATCACAAAAGATTGATTTCCGTTGATGGTTCCCGCGGTTACTTTATAATCTTCTGATTTATCAACAGGAATGGGTTCTCCAGAAATCATAGATTCATCTATAGAAGTTTTTCCTTTGGTGATTTTTCCATCCACAGGAATTTTTCCGCCAGGTTTTACCCTGATTTTATCTCCGATTTCAATTTCGCTGATTTCCACTTCTTTTTCTTCTCCATCAACAATTTTAAAAGCTGTATTTGGCGTGAGTTTTAATAATTCTTTTACCGCCGTATTTGTTTTGGTGTGTGCTCTGGCTTCTAAAACTTGTCCTAATAAAACTAAAGTCAGAATTACTGTGGCGGCTTCAAAATAAACATGAACAGCTCCGTCGTCAGACTTGAATTCTGCTGGCAACCAATCTGGAAATAACAAAGCGACAAAACTGAAAATCCAAGCCACGCCAGCTCCAATTCCTATTAAGGTGAACATATTGAGATTCCAAGTTTTTATTGAGCGATAAGCTCTTTCAAAAAACATCCAGGTGAAATAAAAAACCACAGGAATGGAAAAAGCAAATTCTACCCAATTCCAATATTTTTTATCCATGATTTCATATAGCGGATTATTGGTTAACATACTGGACATAGAAATAATAAACACAGGAAGGGTGAAAGCTAAAGACCACCAAAATTTGTTTAATAAATCTTTATATTTTTTTTCTTCAGCAGAAGCTTCGGGTTCAACAGGAACTAAATCCATTCCACAAATGGGGCAATCTCCAGGTTTATCTTCTATGATTTCTGGGTGCATCGGACAAGTATATTTATTGCCTTGTGGTTGGAGGCTGATTTCTTCAACTAAATCCATTCCACAAACTGGGCAATCCCCTGGTTTGTCATAAGTTTTATCGCCTTCGCAGTGCATCGGACAATAAAAAACTCCTGTTCCTGATCCTGATTTTTTATTTTCTAAAGGATTTTTTTCTCCCAGTTCAGTAACGGCATAATTTCCGCCGTCTTTTTTAAATTCTTTTTGTAATTTTTCTAAAGTAATTGGTTTTTTAGTTTTGACTTTAGCTTGATTTTTTTCTAAATCAACTTCAACATTTTCAACGTTTTCAACTTTAGAAATTATTTCTTCTACATGTTTTTTACAGCCTTGACAAGACATGCCGTGGACAGAAAAAACAAGTGAATTTGGATCTGTTGGTTTTTCAAAAATTGAATAATTTCCACCGTCTTTTTCAAATTCTTTTTGTAGTTTTTCTAAAGCAATTGGTTTTTTAATGGTGATTTCTGCTTGACTTTTTGCTAAATCAACTTTTATATTTTCAACTTCTTCAATATTAGAGAGTAATTCTTCTACATGTTTTTTGCAACCTTGGCAAGACATGCCTGTTATTTTATAAATATCTTTCATTTTGCCCATTTTTAAGCAAGATAAAGAGAAAATGAAGAATTTATTTATAGAATTATGGAAGAGGTTTATATAATTTTGTCAAGCGAAGATCTATCCCAGTTTCGCTGGTTTTGATATGCACTCATCGTCATTCCGGTGGTGTTTTTAAACTGCGAAGATAAATGACTGATGTTGTTATAATTTAATTGATGTGCTATTTCTGAAAAAGTAAATTTCTGCATTTGAATGAGTTCTTTTACTTTTTCTATTTTTAATTTGATGAAATATTTTTCTAAAGTTTCTCCTGCATTTTTCTTGAAAAGCTTACTTAAAACTGAATAATCTTTGTAGAGTTTTTTTGCTAAAAATTCAGATAAATTTTCAGGATAAGAAGCAGTGTTGATGATTTTTAATAAATGAGTTTTTATAGATTCAACAGTTTGTAAATCAGGGTTTTTTATCAATTCAAAACCTTCTTGAGTAAGTTGATTAGAAAATTTTTCTTCATCGAATTGAGGTTGTGGAAGAATGCTGATTTTTCCCAATTGTAAATCTTTTATTTCAGCATGATTTTCATGAACGATTTGTGTGATTTTACTTTTACAGCGATCACAAACCATATTTTTGATGTAAAAAACTTTTTGCATAATTTTTTCAACTGTTTTCAAAGTTAAGTATTTGAACAAGGTTGAGCAAATATTCTAAAATGAGAAAAATTAAAAATCAATAATTTTTTAATTCTTCTTCAATCCAATCTATGATTATTTTTTTCTCTTCAGTAGAAAGTCTGCCTTCAGCATGCATAATTTTATAAGAGGGGAGGGGCATTTTATTTTCTTGAATTAACTTCCTGGCTTTTTTTAATTTTTCTTCTTGTTGTTTAAGATCATAAGTTTCAAATTCATTGAAATTCAGATTTCTTTTTCCTTCTATAATATGATTTTCTAAAACCCAAGCAAAAGGTTGTATTTTATCATACCAAGGATATTGCGTGTTGTCGCTATGGCAATCATAACAAGCATTTCTGACTAAAGTAGAAACTTGTGAAGGCACTTTTCTGGATTGAATAATATCTGTGGTAGGCACTTCATTATTGACATTTTCTAAAGTAGGAAAAAACTGAATTAAAATCAGGGTTAGCAGAAAAATACCCAAAATATAACGAATGAGTTTCATAAGTTTTAATCAAATTCGATGCGGTAAAATTAAAAAATTATTTGGAGAGTTTAACAAAATGTTTAAAACTTATCAGAAAAACCTTTGCTTAAAATTAATTTAAAGTCGATTTTAAAAAAATAATCTCAACATTTTCTCTGTTGAGATTATTTTATAGATTTTTTATAAGGAAAATTATTTTATGATTTCTCCGTTTATCACCGCTTCATCAGGATTGATAAAAACCATTTTTCCTTCTTTATTTTCAGTCATTAAAATCATTCCTTCACTTAAAATACCTCGTAATTTTACTGGTTTTAAATTGACGATTACACTTACTTTTTTACCGATTAATTCTTCGGGTTTATAATCTTCTGCAATTCCAGAAACAATAGTTCTTTCATCAATTCCGGTGTCCACTTTAAATTTTAAAAGCTTTTTTGCTTTAGGAATTTTTTCTGCTGCTAAGATTTCGCCAACTCTTAAGTCTAATTTTGTAAAATCATCAAAAGCGATTTCTTCTTTTTGTGGAGAAATTTCAACAGGCATATTTTCTTTTTTGATTTTTTCTAATTTTTCCAATTGGTGTTCAATTTCTTTGTCTTCTATTTTAGAAAACAATAATTCTGCTTTATTGATTTGATGTCCAGGCTTTAATAAATCTTTTTCAGCAGGATCATTCCAGTAAAACTGTTCAGATAAATTTAAAATGCTTTTTAATTTTTCTGAAGTAAATGGTATGAAAGGCTGTGCTAAAGGAATTAAAGCAGCAGAGATTTGTAAGGAAATATACATAATTGTTTTCACGCGTTCCTCATCAGTTTTTATCAACTTCCAAGGCTCTTCATCTGTGAGGTATTTATTTCCTAATCTGGCTAAATTCATCATTTCTTTTTGGGCTTCTCTGAAATGATATTTTTCTATTGCATTTGCAACTTTTTGTGGGGTGTTTTTGATTTCTTCTAAAACCTTTTTATCCAATTCAGAAAATTTTCCTGGCTGAGGAATTTCGCCTTCATAATATTTATGTGTTAAAACCACCACTCTGTTGATGAAGTTTCCAAAAATTCCTACTAATTCTGAATTATTTCTGGTTTGAAAATCTTTCCAAGAGAAATTATTATCCTTAGTTTCTGGGGCATTTGCTGTTAAAACATATCTTAAAACATCTTGTTTTTGTGGAAAATCTTCTAAATATTCATGCAGCCAAACCGCCCAATTTTTAGAAGTGGATAATTTATCGCTTTCTAAGTTTAAAAATTCATTAGCTGGAACATTATCTGGTAAAATATAATCTCCGTGAGCCTTTAGCATTACAGGAAAAATAATACAATGAAAAACAATATTATCTTTTCCGATGAAATGTACTAATTTGGTGTTTTCATCTTTCCAATAAGGTTCCCAATCTTTGTTTTCTTTTTCTGCCCATTCTTTTGTGGAAGAAATATATCCGATAGGGGCGTCAAACCAAACATATAAAACTTTTCCTTCTGCATTTTCTAAAGGAACAGGAATTCCCCAATCCAAATCTCGAGTTACTGCTCTGGGTTTTAAACCATCGTCAATCCAAGATTTACATTGTCCATAAACATTGGTTTTCCAATCTTTTTTATGACCTTTAATAATCCATTCTTCCAACCAATCATTGTATTGATCTAAAGGTAAAAACCAGTGTTTTGTCTTTTTTAAGATGGGTTTAGCGCCTGTGATTGCTGATTTCGGATTGATTAAATCTGTGGCATTATGAGAAGTTCCACATTTTTCACATTGATCTCCATAAGATTCTTCATATCCACATTTCGGACAAGTTCCGACTACAAAACGATCGGCTAAAAATTGCTGAGCTTCTTCATCGTAAAGTTGTTCAGTTGTTTGCTCAACAAATTTTTCATTTTCATATAAATCTTTAAAGAAATCTGAAGCAGTTTGATGATGAATTTTTCTTGTGGTACGAGAATAATTATCAAATGAAATTCCAAATTCAGCAAAGGAATTTCTCATCATCTGGTCATATTTATCTACAACTTCTTGAATGCTAACGCCTTCTTTTTTAGCGCGAATAGTTACAGGAACGCCGTGTTCATCGCTTCCGCAGATAAAAATTACATCTTTTTGATTAGATTTTAAATATCTCACATAAATATCAGCTGGTAAATAAGCGCCTGCTAAATGCCCGATATGTATAGGACCATTAGCATAAGGTAAAGCAGCTGTAATGGTATATCGCTTTGGTGATTTCATAAAAAAGATTTTTTGAAAGTTGCAAATATAAGGAATAGGTGAGAGTTTAATTACTTTTTTAGAATGGATAAACAACTAATTTTTAAAGTGAAAAATAATTTTATTTGTATATTTCAAGTAAATTAAACTTATGAAAAAAATACTACAAGTTTTTTGGGTTCTTATAGTTGTTTTTGTTTTGCTTTTTATAGGCGGAAATTTTTTCGTAAAAAATAAAATAAGTTCAGCTTTAAAAGATTTAGAAAAAGAAAATAATTTCTCTTACACAGATTTTGATTTTAAATTATATCCAGCAGTTTTAACTGTAGATTCTATAAAGTTTGAAAAGAAAAACAATGTTGTTTTTATAAAAAAAGTAAAACTTGATAAAATTAATTATTTAGAATTTTTAAGTCATAAAAATATTGATATTAAAGAAGTTTTTATTGAAAAACCGCAAATAGAATTAGTGAAAAACACAGATGAAAAATCAACAGAAAAACCTGAAATTGATTTTGAAGAAAATTTATCAATAGGAAAAATAAATATCAAAGAAATAGATTTCATTTATAAGGATGAAGAGTTGGTTAGATTAGAGTTAGAAAAATATAATTTGAAACTAAATGATTTTGAAATTGATAAAGAAAAACTGAAAAAGCGTCTTCCTTTTGCTTATAGTTCTTATGAAATAAAAGGAGGAAAGTTGACTTATCTGTTGAATAAATTACAAACTTTAACCACAGAAGAAATAGAAATTCAAACTGAAAATGCAGTTTTCACAGGAATAAAATTACTTCCTAATTATACCAGAGAAAATTATATAAAAGTGATTCCGCATGAAGAGGATTTAATGGATTTAGATTTAAGAGAATTAAAAATTAATGATTATAAATTTCATTTAAATGCTGAACAAGATCAATTTTTTGTAGAAAATATAAGTATAAGTAAGGCGAATTTTCAGATTTACAGAGATAAAACAATAGAAGATGATCCCACTATAAAAAAGATGTATAGTGAGATGTTGAGAGATTTACCTTTTGGATTATCAGTTGATGAATTACAGCTGAGAAATGTGGATTTAACTTATGAAGAAGTTCAAGAGAAAACAGGAAAAACAGGAAAAGTGTTTTTTACAAATATGAAAGCTGATATAAAAAACTTGACTAATATTGATTTGGATAAAGAAGATTTTCCAGAAACTATAGTAGATATAGATTGTCAATTTATGGGGAAATCCCGTTTAGAAACTTTGTGGACTTTTAAGATAAATGACCCTGCAGATAATTTTAGAATAAGAGGAAAAAGTAGAGATATTCCGCCAAAAGTGATTAATTCTTTTTCAGATCCAGCTTTTAATGCTCAGATAAAGGGAGAGAAAATCGATGCTTTAAACTTTGATTTTTATGGAGATAAAAATACTTCACAAGGGAAATTTCATATGGTTTATGAAGATTTAAAAGTAGATATAATGAAAAAAGGAAATGATCAGGAGAAAAATAAAGTTCTTTCTTTTTTAGCAAATATAGCAATGAAACACGACAGAAAGTCTAATGACAAAATTGTTGAGGTTTCAAAAGTAGAACGCGACCCGACCAGATCCTTTTGGAATTACTTCTGGAAAAATATTTTCACAGGATTAAAGAAAACTCTTATTTAGGTAATCTAAAAGTCAACACAGGTTTTTTTGCGTGATTTACTAAATCTTCACTAATACTTCCGTTTAATAAATGCGCTAAACCTCTTCTTCCGTTGGTGGCAATTCCCATTAATTGTGCATCAATTTTTTTGGTGTAATTTAAAATACCTTCTTTTATAGAATGGTCGTTATACACAATAGTTTCAAAATTATCACTTGGAGCATCTTTGATGAAATTTTGAATTTTTTCTTCAATAGCTTTTGAAGTTCTAAATTTGCTTGAAGTATTGATGTAAAGCATATGCAGTTTAGCATCTAAATCTTTAGCAACATTTAAAGCTCTCCAGAAAATAGGTTTTCCTTTTTCTTCAAAATCAGAAGCAAAAACAAAATCTTTAACTTCAAAATCTTCTACTTCATCTTTAACAACTAAAACAGGAACTTTAGAGTTTCTTACTACTTTTTCAGTGTTTGAACCTACAAAAAATTCTTGCATTCCACTGGCTCCTGCAGATCCCATTACAATTAAATCAGCGTCATATTTTTCTATACCATCGATAATCCCTTCAAATGCTTCGCGAAACTCTACAGTATCTGTGACATTAATACCTTCTAAATAGTCTTGCTGTAATAATTTCTGAAAACGTTGATGAGCTAAACGCATAAAAAGTAAAGATTCAGGAAGATCTTGACCTCCTTGTTTAATTCCTGCGTCAGAGCTGGCTGTATCAAAAGGAAGCTCTAATAAATTCATTAGAAAAATTTCGCTATTGTGTTTTTTAGCAATTTGTGCAGCAACTTTTAAAGCATTTTCTGCTTCTTTTGAAAAATCGGTTGGTACTAAAATTCTTTTCATAAATTAATATTAGTTTTATGTTTTTTATTGAGATTTAAAGATACAATTATAATTTATAAAAATTAATAAATAATCATTTAATTTTATTTTTTTCTAAAACAAATTTGTATATTTGCAAAGCCTAATAATTGAGTAAGATAATTGAGGGGACAAACGTCCCCTCTTTTTATAGTAAAGTTTTATGCTTAAAGATACAGTAAAAAGACTTATTGAAGAAAGTTTAAAAGAACGACCTTCACTTTTTCTGTTGGATTTTGATGTAAATCAAAACAATCAAATTCGCGTATTTTTAGATGGCGATAAACCTGTAAAGGTTAAAGAATGTGTAGATATCAGCAGAGAAATTGAAAAAGAATTGGAAAAAGAAATAGAAGATTTTTCTTTAGAAGTAAGTTCTGCTGGATTGACAACACCTTTGACGCTTCCAAGACAGTTTAAGAAAAACATTGGAAGAAAGTTAAAAGTAAAAACGACAGATCAAAAGTATAAAGCAAACTTGATTAATGCAGATGATGACGGAATTGAATTGAAATGGAAACAACGTGAACCTAAACCAATTGGTAAAGGAAAACACACCGTAACCAAACAAGTAGAATTAAAGTATAACGAAATTGAAGAAGCAAAAGTGGTGATAACTTTTAATTGATGGTAATATGGATAATCTTGAATTAATAAGTTCTTTTTCAGAATTTAAGGATAGTAAGTTAATAGATCGAGTTACATTGATGGCAATTTTGGAAGATGTTTTCCGAAATGCATTGAAAAGAAAGTACGGAGAAGACGATAACTTTGATATTATTATCAATCCTGATAAAGGAGATCTTGAAATTTGGAGAAATAGAATTGTAGTTGAAGATGGTGAGGTTGAAAATGAAAATCAAGAAATCTCTCTTTCTGATGCACGAAAAATAGAACCCGATTTTGAAGTTGATGAAGAGGTTTCAGAAGAAGTAAAATTAAGTGATTTAGGAAGAAGAGCTATATTAGCATTAAGGCAAAACTTGATTTCAAAGATCAGAGAACACGATAACACAAATATTTATAAAAAGTTCAAAGATCTTGAAAATGAAATTTACACCGCAGAAGTTCATCACATTCGTCGTCGTATGATTATTTTACTTGATGATGAAGGGAATGAAATGGTAATGCCACGCGAAAAACAAATTCCTTCTGATTTTTTCAGAAAAGGAGACAGCGTACGTGGAATTATAGAAAGTGTAGAATTAAAAGGAAATAAGCCTGTTATTATATTTTCAAGAACATCACCAGTGTTTTTAGAAAAATTATTTGAACAGGAAATTCCAGAAATTTTCGACGGATTAATAGAAGTTAAAAAAGTAGTTCGTGCACCAGGAGAAAAAGCTAAAGTAGCAGTAGATTCTTATGATGATAGAATAGATCCTGTAGGAGCTTGTGTAGGAATGAAAGGATCGAGAATTCATGGAATAGTTAGAGAATTAGGAAATGAAAATATTGATGTAATCAATTACACCAATAACACGAAATTATTTATTACTCGAGCGTTGAGTCCTGCTCGTGTAACAGAAATAAAACTAAACGAAGAGACCAAACATGCTGAAGTTTTTCTTGAACCAGAAGAGGTGTCAAAAGCAATCGGTAGAGGAGGGCATAACATTCGTTTAGCAGGTCAAATCACAGGATATGAATTAGATGTAGTTCGTGATGACCAAGAAGAAGATGTAGAGCTCAAAGAATTTTCTGATGAAATAGAAGATTGGATAATTGAAGAGTTCTCTCGTATAGGATTAGATACAGCAAAAAGTATCTTAGAAAAAGATATAAAAGAATTGGTTAATCTGACAGATTTAGAAGAGGAAACCATTGTTGATGTAATCGGAATACTAAAAGAAGAATTTGAAGATTAAAGTGTTAAAATACTTTATCTTAAACATAAAGAGATTAATTTTGTAGCAATTTATGGCTGGAGGAAAGAAAATGAGATTAAATAAAGTTTTACGCGAATTAAATATATCGTTAGATCGCGCTGTGGAATATTTGGAATCTCAGGGTCACCAAATTGAGGCACGCCCTACCACAAAGGTTTCAAATGAGCTCTATCAGATATTAGTTGATGAATTTCAAACTGATAAGAGCAAGAAAGTGGCATCTAAAGAAGTAAGCGAAGAGCAAAAACGCGAAAAAGAAAGACTCCGCCGAGAGCAAGAAAGAATTCTTGAAGAAAAAGAACGTCAAAAAGAGAGAGCGGAACGCGAAAGAAGAGAGAGAGAGAAACAAAAAGAACTGGAAAGAGCAGAAAAAGAAAAAGCTGAAAAAGCCGCTGAACAAGAAAAGAAAAAACAAGCGGAAAAAGAAAAGCAAGAAGATGAAAGCAGAGCTCCGCTTCAAGGTTTAAAAACTGTAGGAAAAATAGATTTAGATTCTATAGAAAAGAAAAAACCTAAACGCAAGAAAAAAGACACTTCTAAAAAAGGAGAGAAATCTAAAAAGAAAACAAAAAAAGTTAAAGATTCTCAAAAGAAATCTTCAAAACCTCAAACGGATAAAAAAACCGAAAAATCAGTTAAAAAGTCAAAAGAAAAATCTAAATCAGAAACAACTGAAGAGGAATCTCGAGAGCCAGAACATATAGAAACAGAATATAAAGTATTAAAAGGTCCTAACTTTACAGGAGAAAAAATTGATCTTGATCAGTTTAAGAAAAAACCGAAAAAGAAAGAGACAAAAAAACGTAGAAAAAAACGTCGTCGAATTTCTGTAGATCAAAAACAACAACCAAGAGGAAAAGGAAAACAAAGAAGAAGAAAAAAAGGAAGACAACCTGTTAAAAGAGAGGAGCCTACAGAAGAAGAAGTACAAAAACAAATTAGAGAAACGCTTGAAAAACTTCAAGGAAAATCAAGCAGAGGAAAAGGAGCCAGATATAGAAGAGATAAACGAGAAGAAAGAAAAAAACAACTCGAACAAGAGACACAACAAAAACAACAAGAAAGTAAAATACTTAAAGTTACTGAGTTTGTAACGGTTAGTGAACTTTCCACGATGATGGATGTTTCTGTAAACGATGTTATTTCTGCTTGTATGTCTTTAGGGTTGATGGTAACTATGAATCAACGTCTTGATGCAGAAACCTTAAGTATTGTAGCTGATGAATTTGGATATGAAACTGAATTTGTAAGTGAAGAGCTTGAAGAAGCAATTCAAGAAGAAGTAGAAGATGATCCGGAAAAAATGGTTGAACGCGCTCCAATCGTTACTGTAATGGGGCACGTTGACCACGGAAAAACTTCCTTGCTTGACCATATTAGAAGTGCTAATGTAATTGCTGGAGAAAGTGGAGGAATTACCCAACACATCGGTGCTTATGGAGTAAAATTAAAATCAGGAAAGACAATGACTTTCTTAGATACTCCAGGTCACGAAGCCTTTACAGCGATGAGAGCAAGAGGTGCACAAGTAACAGACGTAGCAATTATTGTAATTGCTGCTGATGATGATGTGATGCCACAAACAAAAGAAGCAATTTCTCACGCACAAGCAGCAGGTGTACCTATTGTTTTTGCGATTAATAAAATAGATTTACCAACTGCAAATCCTGAAAAAATCAAAGAAAAATTAGCCAATATGAATTTATTGGTAGAAGATTGGGGAGGAAAAATCCAATCACAAGAAATTTCTGCTAAAAAAGGATTAAACGTTGATAAATTATTAGAAAAAGTTCTCTTAGAAGCAGAAATGCTTGAGTTAAAAGCTGACCCAGATCGATTAGCCTCAGGAACTGTTGTTGAAGCTTACTTAGATAAAGGAAGAGGATATGTTTCCACAGTATTAGTTCAATCAGGAACTTTACGTAAAACAGATTTTGTTTTAGCAGGAACTTCAAGTGGAAAAATCAAAGCTATGCAAGATGAAAGAGGAAATGAAATAGAAAATGCTCTACCTTCAACTCCTGTTTCCATACTTGGTCTTGATGGAGCTCCACAAGCTGGAGATAAATTCCACGTGATGAGAGATGAAAGAGAAGCAAAAGAAATAGCAGCAAAAAGAGCACAACTACAGCGTGAACAAGATGTAAGAACACAAAGACATATTACACTTGATGAAATTGGAAGAAGAATTGCTTTAGGAGAATTTATAGAATTAAACATCATCTTAAAAGGAGATGTTGATGGTTCAGTGGAAGCTTTATCAGATAGTTTTGAGAAATTATCAACTGAAGAAATTCAAGTAAATATCATCCACAAAGCAGTAGGAGCTATTACAGAAAGTGATGTGCTTTTAGCAACAGCTTCCAACGCAATCATCATAGGATTTAATGTTCGTCCGACTGGAAATGCTAATGAAATTGCCAGCAGAGAAGAAATAGACATCAGAACTTATTCTATCATTTATGATGCGATAGATGACTTAAAAGATGCTATGGAAGGAATGTTGTCTCCTGAAATGAAAGAAGAAGTTACAGGAAATGTAGAAATCAGAGAAACCTTTAAGATCTCAAAAGTAGGAACTATTGCAGGTTGTATGGTTACTGATGGAAAAATCTACAGAAAATCTAAAATACGTCTAATCAGAGATGGAGTGGTGATTTACACTGGAGAATTAGCTTCTTTAAAACGCTTTAAAGATGACGTAAGAGAAGTTTCTAAAGGATATGAATGTGGATTGCAAATCAAAAACTACAATGATATTAAAGTAGGAGATGTGCTTGAAGCTTACCAAGAAGTAGAAGTAAAAAAGAAACTTTAATTAGAGAATAAATTTATTTAATAAGATAAATTAAGGGCTTGAAAAATATTTCAAGCCCTTTTGTTTTTAGCAAATAATAGGTGTTTTTAATAAATTATAGAAAAGAAAAAGATAATTTTATAGTCTTTCTTCTCTACCTCCCAATAAATTAATTAAAATTAAAATAACAGCAACCACAGCTATAATGTGGATTAATCCGCTGGTAACAAAACCACCTAAAAAACTAATAGCCCAACCGATAATTAAAATCACTGCAATTAAATATAATAAAGATCTCATAATAATATGATTTTAAGATTATAAGTTGTTTAGCCAATTATTGACTTCTTCTTTGCTTTTTCCGGTTTTCTTTTCTAATCTCCCGATTAATTCTTCTTCACGACCTTCTTCATATTTAAGATCATCATCAGTAAGATTGGCATATTGTTTTTTTACTTTTCCTTTGATTTCTTTCCAGCGTCCTTTCCATTTTAAATTATCCATAATATTTAGTTTTAGTTTT
>Ga0079226_10001879_pt1 | contig 16102 bp, 15 predicted proteins | sample Poulit2014_FD_76345 | JGI IMG/M metagenome (GOLD analysis project Ga0079226, IMG submission 76345) | Agricultural soil microbial communities from Georgia to study Nitrogen management - Poultry litter 2014 | ecosystem: Environmental > Terrestrial > Soil > Agricultural land | place: USA: Georgia...
GCCTTCTTCGCCGTCTTTTTCGCCGTCTTCTTTGCGACCTTGCGGGTGGCCTTCTTAGCCGTCTTCTTCGCGACCTTCTTTGGCTCCTCGACTGCATCTTCAGACGCAGATGCTGCTACGGCTGGTGCGTCTGCTGTGGCAGCTGCGGACGCCGTCTTCTTTGCAGCAGTGGCGCTTGTGACCTTGCGGGCCGTGCGCTTGACTGCCTTGCGAGCCGTCTTCTTGGCGACTTTCCGTGCAGCAGTGCCAGACGTCCCGCTTGCGTCCTGGACGCTATCACCGCTGGTGGTTGAGTCTTGAGAAGCCACAGAAGCCCTTTCGGTCGGGGATTGTTGCAACGTACGGCTGTGACCGCCGGGCAAAGCCAGCGACCTCGTTGTACGTTTAGGAAGGTTCCCCGCTCGGGGGGTGTGCCTACCAATCGCTATCCAAACTACGTTTGCTCGCCGTTTCCTGGTGGATAGCGACCAGGAATCGACGCATTTTGTTCTACTCGCCAGCATACGTCCACCAACGAATTCGTGTCGGTGACGTCAAACCGACCCGGCCCGCCGGGCGGTGTTCTGCTGCGGAGTAGTTTCTCTGAGCAGCCGGAATGCTGCTCCTGGCGCCCAAGCGCCCAACGGCCGACCATTATAGCCAAGCTTTATTGCTCACGCCGGTTAGGGGCGTAGCCCCCAAGAAGCGGCGAGCCCCGCCCCAATGACGCCCGCGCTGTTGAAATGTCGCGCGATGCTCACACGGACCGAAGGCTCTTCGAGCTCAAGCTTGGGCAGCCACCGGTCTGATTCGGCGGAGATCCCGCCACCGAGGATCAGTTCCTGGGGGCGCAACAACGCGACATAGGTGTTGAGCACCGTGCTCACCCGGGCTGCCCACTCGGGAAACGTTAGGTTCTGCCGAGCCTTCACCGCCGCTGAAGCCCAATGCTCGGCAGAACTGGGGGAGCCGTCGTCCGTCAACACGGTCAGGTGCCCCAGCTCGGTATTGGGGTACAACCTGCTTCCGCGGAAAAGAGCAGAGCCGATCCCAGTGCCAAAGGTCAGGAAGAGTCGACTGTATTCCGGGTCGGCAGCCTCGCCGGCGGCGCCCGGGCCGCATTCAGAAATGCCGGCGGCGTCGGCGTCGTTGAGGAAGAACCACGCCACCTGGAGAGCGCAACGATCCGAATTGCCGTGCGGCAACGCCTTCCGCAGGGCGTTGTCGAACACCGCGGCGGGTCGGGTACCGATCCAGGAGTGCGCGATATTCGCTGCGGTGCGTGCCTCCTGTCTGGCTACCACGCTGGGAATGGCTACGCCGATCCGCAGGTTCTGAAATCCGCCGAGGGAAGAAGTCGCGGTACGCTCCGTGCCAACCTCTTGGGCGAGTACCTGCGTTGCGAGGGTCGCAACGGCGCCCGCAACGGCTTCTGGGGTTGCTGGTTGGGGAGTGGGGGCGGTGAACCGTTCCCCAACGAGACAGTGGTTGCGGGTGTCGACGAAGCCCGCTTTGATTGCGGATCCCCCAACGTCGAAGCCCACGGTAATGTCGGCCCATTCAGCACTATTCGCCTGCTCGGTGCTCATGGATCTGAATGCTACACATCAGTGGTATCTGTGGAGGCATGACCGAGACCTTGTTGCTTGATAAATCCACCACTGACTATGTCCCGGAGGAGATTCCGGGCGCGGCGAGCGTACGCGAGCTGCAGGCTGCTGCTGAAGATGTTGCCGCACGTGCTGCCGCCTTGGTGCTGCGCACTCGCCGGGAGCGCACTGATGGTGAGGCGGTGGCGGGCTCCGTTATCGAGCTGATGGGTTCGGCGATGCCGGTGGCGCAGACCAAGTCTTCCGCAGTCGACCCTGTCACCGAAGCGGATCGTGCCGCAGAGAATTTCATCCGCGAGTGGCTGCACGCCCGGTTCCCTCAAGCCACCGTTGTTGGTGAGGAGGAGGGGGCGGATGATCTTGCCCCCGATTCCGACCTCGACGAGGCAGCAGGAGCGAGGTTGGAGTGGATCGTCGATCCGATCGACGGCACCGTCAACTTCGTCTACGGAATTCCTGCTTTTTCGGTGTCGGTGGCTGCTGTCATCGACGGGGTGCCGGTGGCCGGTGCGGTTATGGACGCCTCCCACAGCCACGTCTTTGGAGCCTGTGCCGGTGGACCGGCGACTGTCGCCCCCATTGATTTAAGGAGCGAAGAAGTAGTCGTCGGTGAGCATAAGAACATTAGTCGGCAGGAAGGACGGAAGGACGCTGCGCAGGCGCTCGTAGCGACCGGCTTTTCCTATGACGCCGAGCGCCGTCGGCGGCAGGCACGCGTGTTGAGCAACGTCCTGCCCCACGTGAGGGACATCCGACGTTTGGGCTCCGCCGCACTCGACCTCTGCATGGTGGCCAGCGGTCAAGTGGACGGCTACTACGAGCACGGGCTTAACGGCTGGGACTTCGCTGCCGGCGCGTTGATTGCTGCTCGAGCGGGAGCGACCGTTGTCACCCCCACGCTTGACTACACAGCGGAGCACGGATTGCCCATCATCGCAGGCGTGCCGGGGGTGCAGGAAGAACTCGAAAAAATGCTGTTGAACCAGGGTGCAGGGGGTAGCATCGAGCAACTTTCTTTGCCATGAGTATGAGGGAGGTGACAAGTATGCACCTCATGGCCTAATATCCGCCTTCAGCACGCATGAGGCGCCCTCAAATCGGTGCCGAATGGCTGCCGCGAAGAATGGGCTTGTGACCCCTCAGGGCGGCAGGTGGCGGGGATCCCGCCCAATAATCAATGAGCATCATCCGAGGAGTGTGGGAGGACAACGATGGCCACGGATTACGATGCACCGCGGCGTAGCGCTGAGGAAGAGCTGGAGACTGACTCTCTCGAAGGCCTGAAGGCTGCTGAGAAGGCAGAACCAGCGATCTCGGACACCGATGATGGCGAAATCGTGGAGCCCTTCGAACTGCCGATGGAGGAGGTCTCCGGGGAGGAGCTATCCACCACGGTCACGCCGAAGCAGAACGACGAGTTCACCTGCTCCGAGTGCTTCCTCGTGCAGCACCGAAGCCGTGTTGGTGAGAAGCGCAGCGATACCGAATTCATCTGTATCGACTGCGCTTAAGGCATAAAGAGACCCGGCCTGCGGGGCAAAGCTGAGCAGGCCGGGTGTGCGGAGGCGCTGGGGACCTTAGGAAATGGGCCTTCCCAGCGCCTCCAGCAGTTCCTGAGGCTTCTTGCTGGAGACCAGCCAGTAAGGGGTGGGGTCCAGCGGATCATCGAGCACGAGCATTGCCATCGTAGGAATCCATCCCTTGTGAATAACGAAGGCAGCAGGGTCGAGCTGGCGACCCAACGCAGCCTGCTTCGCGGTGGGTGGAATGACCAGTGTGCGGTCGACGACGGAGGCGGGAAGTTGTGCGTCCCCCGCACGGATAATTCTTTCACCCTGGGAGTTCTCGAAAACCTCGATCTTTGTGCGGGAAAGCGCGAAAAGCCCCCACGTCGCGAGTGCCGCCGCGATCACCCCGGCGACGAGCAACCACCACCAGTCGCGCCCCATCTGCGCTTGCCAAGCGATGATGGCGACCACGCCGACGGCAGCGAGCCACCAGGACAGCGGAACCCGCTGGGACTCGCTGTACAGCACCCGTGTGCCCGCGACCTCGCCGGGCTTCGCCGGTGGTGGGGTCGATGCTCCGTTCGCAGCGTCCATGACTCGCAGAGTGCTCCTCGTCTACCTGTGCTTCTTGACCCAGGCTCTGCCTCGCAGGCGCTTACGTGCCGCGCCGAGCCTTTATTGGGTGGCGTTTACCGGCCACCATCTTACCCACACACCAGCGGTTTCTTCGAAGCCGCTGCTGCTCCCAGCGAAGCGGAGGTATTCATGCATTGGGCCCAAAAAGGTGCGGCGACGACCTTGTAGAGTGGAGCCTCATGAGCAGTCCGTTGGAAATTTTTCAGATTGACCCATCTCTCCCGCTCCCTAACCGGGCGCACCCCGAAGACGCGGGCATCGATCTCTACTCCGCTGAGGACATCACCTTGACGCCGGGGCAGCGCAGTCTGGTGGGCACGGGAATCGCCATGGCGGTGCCCGTTGGCAAGGTCGGTTTGGTGCACCCGCGTAGTGGACTGGCGGTAAAGAAGGGGCTGTCGATCGTTAACGCTCCCGGCACCATCGATGCGGGGTATCGCGGGGAGGTGAAGGTCAATCTGATTAACCTTGACCCTGAAGAAACAATCAGCATCGGCCGTGGCGAACGCATCGCACAGCTGCTGATTCAGGACGTGAGCCTCTGCGAGGTTGTCACCGTGGACAGCATTGACCAACTCGGGGAAACCAGCCGAGGAAGCGGTGGCCACGGCTCCACCGGCACACGCTGATATGTGCTCGGACAGCCGATTCTGATAGCCGATTAGATTTAATTACCAGGTTTTAAACCCCAGCGGTGGCGCTCTCGAGTCTCCCACTCGGGAGTGCGGAAGGACAGTTGTTAGGAAATGTGGCCCTTTTCTAAGAAGAAGAACGAACCCAGCAGTGTAGAACCAAGCACACCTCAAAGCCCGGCCGAGCAGGAGCTCCCAGACGCGGCTGACAGCGCTGAGGCCGGTCCAATGGAAAATGAGCAACCCGTGCAGGGTGAGGATTTTGGCCCCTTCGACGGGGACACGCTGGACTACCGTGATTATAATTTCAGCGATTTCGCCAAGGGCGGGCTCGACCTGGGGTCCATGATGATTCCGGTTCCACACGAGGCTGAGGTGCAGGTGGAAATGGGCGATGATGGCCCGCAAATGCTCCACATTCTCACCCCCTTTGGCCGGGTCACGCCGGTCGCCTTCGCCGCCCCAACCACTGGCGAACTCTGGGATAACACGGTGCCGACGCTCATTGAAGGCATGACAGCTGACGGGCTGGAGGCGACCACTGAGGAAGGCCCATGGGGTGCCGAGATCGTTGCCCAGTCCGGCGACGGCACACTTCGGGTTATTGGGGCTACGGGCCCGCGATGGATGCTGCGCATGACCCTCGCCGGACCACAGGAATCGGCTGAGCAGATGGCGGCGTTGGGGCGCGAGATTATCGCCCGCACCTTCGTCGTTCGAGGCACTGACCCGATCCCTGCCGGGGATCCGTTGCCGGTTCAGCTCCCGCAGGCAATGGTCGAGGAGCTGGCACGACACCTGGAAGAACAGCAGAACAGCCCAGCGCAGCCGCAAATGCCCAACGAGGATGGCAATGACTAGCCCGGAAACTATCACTCTGGATTTGGACCAGCCTGGCCACCGCGGCGTGGTCATCGGCCAGCATGATGGGCAGATCGTTTTCGTGCGTCACGGACTGCCAGGGGAGAAAGGGGTCGAGGTTGCGCTGGACGCTTCGAAAAAGAACGGCAAGCAAAGGTTCCGCACGGGTCAAGTACTGACTATTGACCAGCCGAGCCCGCACCGCGTGCCCGGGCAATGCGACGCCGCAGCTGCAGGCGCAGGGTGCTGCGACCTCGACTTCGTTGATGTCGAGGGGTCGTTGGATTTTAAGCAGGCGGTAGTCATCGACCAGTTCCGCCGCCTCGGCAAGTTCGAACTGCCGCAGACCTTCCTCGATGCTCATGTCCGTGCGACGAGCTTGTGGCCTTTTACCCATTATCGCCACCGCGTACGTCTCCGCGTCGACGCGGAAGGCCAAACTGGTCTGCGGAAACCTAAAAGCAACGAGATCGTCCCATTAGCCGAGGTCGATTGCGCTCAGTGGCTGCCCGGGCTGACGGACGGCGTTGCCAGTCTCAACCCAAGCCCAGGCAGCGAGGTTGTGGTTGGCGTCGGTCGAGACGGTAAGCACTCTGTTGTGGAGCTTAAAAAGACCCGCCGGGGCCGGAAACGCCGGGTGCTCGATGGTGAAGGCGAGGTGACTCACTCCCACCTCGGCGTGACTTGGAAGGTGCCGGTGGATGCGTTCTGGCAATCCCACATCTCTGCCAGCGCCTATTACGCCCGCTGGGTTGCCGACCGGCTGAACGGAGATATGCACACCGTGTGGGATCTTTACGGCGGCTGCGGGGCGTTGTCCGCCGGCCTGCTGGGGTCCGCACGCAACATTGAGATTGTGGACGTCGCAAGCAGCGCAACACATGCTGGACGGGAAGCTTTCGCGGCGGTCCGGGAATCTCGTGCTGAAGGGACGGATACGGCCGTACGTTTCCGCAGCAGTGACGTCGGCTCGTGGCTGGAGAATCTCGAGGAGGTCGCGGATCTGGAGGCCGTCGTTCTCGACCCGCCGCGTACGGGCGCGGGGGCGGACGTCATTCAAAACCTCGCGCAGCACCGCCCACCGCGGGTGATTCACATCGGCTGCGACCCCGCCACGGCAGCCCGCGACGCAGGTCTGTGGCGAGTTGCGGGTTATGAACTGCGTGAGATGGAGATCGTTGACGCCTTCGGGCTGACCCATCACGTCGAGACGTTGATGTACTTCGAGGCGGCGGGCGAATCACGCTGAAGGCGGTGTCCCCACTAGAATGGGGCGTGCACAAAGAATGTGGGATGGAGAGAAACTGAGTTCAATGGGAATCCTTGAAAATATTTCCTCACCAGCGGATCTGAAGTTGCTCGAAGAGGGCAAGCTGGATCAGCTGGCGCAGGAGATTCGGGAATTTTTGATTGAAAAAGTTTCCGCGACCGGCGGACACTTGGGGCCCAACCTCGGTGTCGTCGAGCTAACGATGGCGCTGCACCGCGTCTTCGATGCGCCGTCCGACCCCCTGATCTTCGACACGGGCCACCAGGCGTACGTGCACAAGATTTTGACGGGACGTCGCGACCTTTTTGACACGCTGCGGCAGAAGGACGGCCTGTCAGGCTACCCTGACCGTGCGGAAAGCCCGCACGACTGGACCGAATCCTCCCATGCTTCGGCTTCCCTTTCTTATGCCGACGGGCTGGCCAAGGCTTTCGAGCTCAGCGGTCAGACGCACCGTCATGTCGCAGCTGTCGTTGGTGATGGAGCTCTTACAGGCGGCATGTGTTGGGAGGCGCTGAACAACATCGCAACCGGCAAGAAGCGCTCGATCGTCATCGTGGTCAACGACAATGGGCGTTCCTATTCGCCGACGATCGGTGGGCTGGCGGAGAACCTCGCTGCATTGCGTCTGCAGCCTGCCTATGACAAGGTCATGGAGTCCGGGAAAAACACCCTTGGTCGCATGGGGTGGGTTGGGGACCGCGCATTCCAGCTGATTTCTGGGCTCAAGGAAGGGGTCAAGCACTCTATCCTCCCGCAGGAAATGTTCTCCGACCTGGGGCTGAAGTACATTGGTCCGGTTGATGGGCACGATATCGGCCAGGTGGAAAACGCGCTGCGTTATGCGAAGGACTACGGTGGACCCGTCATCGTCCACACGATCACCCACAAGGGCAAGGGCTTCGACCCGGCGGAGAACGACGAAGCTGATCAGATGCACGCCACGGGTGTGATCGACCCCGTTACGGGTGTGCCGAAGAAAGCCTCGAAGCCCGGCTGGACTCAGGTGTTCTCCTCGCACCTCATCGAGCGGGCGGGGGAGAGGGATGACGTCGTGGCAATCACCGCCGCGATGGCCGGCCCCACTGGCCTCGCTGAGTTTGGTGAGGTGTTCCCGCAACGCACCTTCGACGTCGGCATCGCAGAGCAGCATGCCGTGACATCCGCGGCTGGCCTTGCTCTGGGTGGTTTACACCCGGTAGTTGCGGTGTATTCGACATTCCTCAACCGTGCCTTCGACCAGATGCTGATGGACGTCGGTCTGCTTGGTCTGGGCGTGACTTTCGTGCTGGATCGCGCTGGAATCACCGGGCCGGATGGTGCTAGCCACAACGGTATGTGGGACATGTCTATCACCGGAATTGTGCCGGGGATCCATGTCGCCGCCCCGCGTGACGGAGCGCAACTGCGCCTGGCGCTGGACCGGTGCCTTGATGTTGACGACGCTCCCACCGTCGTGCGCTTCCCGAAGGGAAGCGTTCCGGCCGACATCCCCGCCGTGCGCCAGGAGTCGAGCTACGACGTCCTGTTTGAACACCGCGCGGACGACGGCGCCGGCGCGAAGAAACTGCTGGTGATTAACTACGGCGCGCTTGTGGGGCAATCCCGGGCGGCCGCAGAAGCAGCCAAGTCCAAGGGCTGGGAGGTCGCAGTTGTGGATCCGCATTGGGTTTACCCGGTCTCTGAGGAACTCGTTCAGCTCGCCGGCGCCGCCGACCTGGTGGTGACGGTCGAGGATAACGGTATTCACGGAGGAGCCGGTTCTGCACTGCAGGCGGCGTTGAGCGCCGCAGAGGTGGATACTCCGGTGCGTTTGCTCGCGGTGCCCCAGGAGTACTTGGCGCACGCTTCGAGGGGCGAAGTCCTCGAAGAGATCGGCCTTGACGTCGCGACCGTGGAACGTCGCGTGACGGGGTGGCTCGACCGCGTTTAGGGGGATTTAGCGGTTCCGAGTCCACCCAAGTGCGGGGGAGCGGGTCCACCGGGTTTAGGGGGTTTTACCCCCTGTCCACCCGGCAATGGGGGTAATTAGCAACAAGAATGTTGTGTAAATTCGCGGTGGGAGCAAATTAGGCTTGCCTATCTTCACTGTCTTTGACAGTATTTAGGGGGACTTAGGGCAAGCTAACCTTGCTTGTTTGGTCTATTTTCGGAATAATATCGGCCGTACCTCGGTGCAGAGGCCGGCCGGGATGAACTAGGAAGAGCAAAAGATTGAAGATCTCCCACGCACTCGTTGCGGCAGCCGCTGGATTTTCCCTGATCCTCACGGGCTGCGCAACCGAGGATAACTCCGCCGAGAATAACTCCGCTTCCAGTCAGCAGAATAACGCGGATCGCGCCTACACGCTCGAGGCTGAAAACGGCACCATCGAGCTGGAGTCCGAGCCGAAGCGCATCGTCGTCCTTGACTATGCCTCCCTCGACACCCTGGCTGCGCTGGGGGAGAAGGATCGCGTCGTATCCACCGCTAAGGCTGCCACCATGCCGAAGGCAGCAGAGGGGATCGAGGCTAACGCCGGCTCTCTGAAGGAGCCCGACATGGAGGCCATTGCCGCAGCGGACCCGGATCTGATCCTCATCGGCGGGCGTCAGGCGAAGATGCTCAAGGAATTCGAGAAGATCGCCCCGACCGCGAACATGACGATCAACTACGATCACTACACGATCGATAGCAACCTGGAGCGCGTCGAGGCCCTGGGCAAGCTCTTCGGCAAGGAAGCCGAAGCTAAGGAGAAGTCCGACGAGATCCGCGATCGCGTGAAGAAGATCGCCGACTCCGTTCCGGCTGATAAGAAGGAAGCCGCAGTCCTGATGACCAGCGGCGGCGAGATTAGCCTCTATGGTGCGGACTCCCGCTTCGGCCTGGTCTTCAACGACCTCGGCTTCACTCCGGCGGGCAACATCGACAGCGATAGCTCCCACGGTGAGAACGCTTCCTTCGAGCTGCTGAAGAAAATCAATCCGAAGACCATCTTCGTCATCGACCGCGACGCGGCCATCGGCCAGGAAGGCCACTCCGCAAAGGCCACCCTCGACAACGAGCTGGTCAAGCAGACGGATGCAGCCAAGGAGGACCGGATCTACATGCTGAGCGGTGCTGACTGGTACCTCAACGGTGGCGGCATCGACGGCCTGAACACCATGCTCGACGATATCGAGCAGGCACTCTAAGAAAACAACAACCGCGCCACGGGCACCCGGGGCGCGGTTCAAACACGTAATTAGCGAACGAGACGGTAGTAGGAGAGTAGCGAGCAGATGGGTACCAACGGTTCCGTGAGCACCCTGACGAGGCAGGCAGGGGCCCCCTTGTCACATGCCGTGCAGGCCTCGTACCGGGATCAAGTCGGTGCTCAGAGCGCAGCCATCGACAACGCTGCAGGAAGCAACTCCGCGGCGACAGCCGCATCCGCAGACCGGACAACGCCTCGTTCGCGCGGCCCCGTCTATGCCATGATCGTCGCGGGCGTTCTCGTGATGCTCTCCCTGCTCAGCCTGATGCTGGGGGCGGCGGATGCTGACTCCTCCGTGGTCGCTGTCTCCCGTATCCCGCGCACCCTCGCCGCCTTGCTGGCCGGATCCGCGTTGGCCATGGGCGGATTGATCATGCAGCTGCTGGCCCGCAACCGTTTCGTCGAGGCTTCTACCGTCGGCTCCACAGAGTCCGCCATGGCTGGTTTGCTGGCCGTCGCGCTGCTCCTCCCCGGTGCCCCGATGTGGGCGAAGCTCGGAATGGCCAGCCTCACCGCGCTCATCGGCACCATCGGATTCCTGGTCATCGTGTCGCGAATCAAGGTGCGAACCGGCTTCACTGTCCCGCTGGTCGGCATCATTTACGGCGGCATTATTGGCGCCGCCACCACGTTTTTTGCATACTCTTTCGACCTGCTGCAGAGCCTCGGCGCGTGGCAGCTCGGATCCTTCGCAGGTGTGCTCCGCGGCCGCTACGAGCTCCTCTGGCTCGTCGCATTGCTTGCAATCGCAGCCTATGTCCTTGCTGACCGGTTGACTTTGCTCGGGCTGGGGCACGACCTGGCTAAGGGCGTGGGCGTCCGCGTGAAGCTCGTCGAATATTCCGCGATCGTCATCGTGGCTGTCATCGCCGCTGTCACAGTCACCGTCGTGGGAGCCATCCCGTTCATCGGTCTGATCGTCCCCAATCTGGTTCGCGCACGCATTGGTGACAACGCTCGCAAGGCACTGCCTTGGGTCGCGGCCTGTGGTGCAGCCATGACGCTGGCTGGGGATATTTTGAGTCGCATCATCCGCTACCCGTACGAAATCCCGGTTGGGACCGTTCTTGGAGTGCTGGGTGCTGCCGTATTCCTCTACATCTTGATTCGCGGGGCTCGCATCCAGAGCTCAACGAAGCCCAAGCTGTTCCGCCGCGCTCGTCGCGGCTAGTGATAAAAGGAAAGGTTAGCTTTTGCTGGGACGCGTGACGTACGCATCGAGCACGAAGCGGGATGATTCGAAGAGGCCACGACGTACGTTCCTGGCGATGCTCCTCATCACCGTGGCGCTGGTAGGTCTGTTCATCCTGTGGCAGCTTCCCCGCGCCTGGGCTTTTGTACTGCCGATGCGATTGACCACCGTAGGCGCGCTCGCCGTGGCCGGGATTACCGCCGGCATATCCACCGTGGTCTTTCACACGCTTACCCGAAACCATATTCTGACCCCAGGTTTGATCGGTTTCGATTCAATTTATGTGCTGATCAATACGCTGATCGTCTTTTTCCTCGGCAGCAGTGCCCTGAGCGGCATGCACCCCATCGCTGGTTTCGTGCTGAATACAGTGATCATGGTCGTTTTCGCCGTGGTGGTGTTCAGCCCACTGGTGACTTCGAAGACTATGACCCTGGATGTGCTCCTGCTTATCGGCGTGGTGTGCGGGATCTTCTTTAGGTCGCTGGCCGGCCTTCTGCAGAAGATGATCGACCCCAATGAGTACCAGGCGCTGCAGGACGCCTTCTTCGCATCTTTCACCGGTATCGACCGCCCGTTGCTGGTCTTTACACTATTGGTGACGCTCGTTGTTTCCGCCTGGATCTGGCATAAACGCCACGTGCTGGACGTCATGGCGCTGGGGCAAGAGACGTCCATTGGCCTGGGCGTAGGGTACCGCAAGGAAAGCCTGCTCATGCTCGCCGCCATCACCATCCTGGTAGCGGCCTCCACTGCGCTGGTCGGGCCGATCCTGTTCTTAGGGCTCATCGTCGCGCACCTGGCTTATCGGGCTACGGGTACGACCCGGCATACATGGACCCTCCCGGTTGCTGCTCTGTTCGGCGTTTCCTCCCTCGTGGGCGCTCAGTTTATTCTGGGGCAGATCTTTGGCTACGGGACCACCGTCTCAGTGCTGATTGAATTTGTGGGCGGTATTTTGTTCCTGTTCCTGCTCTTGCGGAAGGAGAAACTCAAGTGATTGAGACCAAGCAACTCAGCAAACGCTACGGTGATGCGCTGGTTCTGGATCACGTCGACCTTCGTATCCCCGAGGGCGGAGTCACCAGCATTATCGGAGCCAACGGAGCAGGAAAGTCCACCCTGCTGACTGCCATCGCCCGGCTCATCGACGCCGATGGTGGTACCGCGGAGGTCGCTGGGATGGATGTCTACGCCACAGACACCCGCGAGCTGGCTAAGATTCTGGCGGTCCTGCGGCAGGAAAACCACACCTTGAGTCGCATCCGCGTGCGTGAGCTCGTCGCCTTCGGACGCTTCCCCCACTCTCGGGGGCGTCTGACAGCCGAGTGCGAAGCAGCCGTGGACGCGGCGATTGAGATGATGGAGCTTGGGGAGATCGCCGATAAGTTCATCGACGAACTGTCCGGCGGCCAGCGCCAGCGGGCCTTCGTTGCGATGGTGCTTGCCCAGGACACCGAGTACATCCTGCTGGACGAGCCACTGAACAACCTCGATATGAAGCACTCTGTGTCGATGATGCGCACCATTAAGGCCGCTGCCCACGAGCAGGGGCGTACCGTCGTCATCGTCATTCACGACATCAACATGGCCGCAGCGTTTTCCGACCGGCTGGTCGCGATGAAAAACGGCAAGGTCCACACCACGGGGACGCCGGAGGAAGTGATGACCGAGGAGACCCTCAGCAGTCTCTATGACTTCCCCGTTGAGGTCGAGCAGATCCACGGTCGCCCGACCGCCATCTACTACTAGCGGCAGATCAGATAGAAACAACCCCGGCCTAGCAGAGAAAAACCTGCAGGTACCGGGGTTGAATATTTTCATTCGCTCCCTTTGTGCGGCACGAATGAGCCGAGCGTGATGTGAGGCTAGACGCGTGTCAGCTGCGAAACACCCTCGGGCGGAAGGCCAGCGACGTTAGCCAAAACATTCGCGAAGGCCTGGACATGACCTTCCAGGTCGACGCCCGTCGCAGTCCAGGATGCGCGCATCTCCAGCTGGAAGGCGCGCGGTGGGCCACCGATTTCGCCATAACGCACGGAGGCAGTGGAGGTGACGGTGCCACCGAGGTCGGAATACTCGGCGCTTGGGCCTCCAAGTTCCTCGGTGAGCCAGTCCCATGCGACCTCGGGCAGCAGCGGGTCAGAGGCGACGTCGGCGTCCATGTCGGCTTGGATATAGGCGACCATGCGCATCTTGGCCCCCTGCCACGGCTCCTCGCCGTGCGGGTCGTGGAGGAGAATGAGTCGGCCAAAGGCATCCCCGGCGGCCACTGTGCCATCTGGCTCCTCCTGCGAGGCGATGCGGTCGGCTAGATCCACCTGGCTGATCTCAAGTCCGATCGCGTGGCTCAGCGGCGCGAGGTTACGAGGGGGCCGAATCTCCGCGATGGTGATGCCCGACCGCAGGGGTGCCTCGGACATCGACTTCACGGCGTGCTCGAAATACTCCGGCGTCTGTTCCGGCTCCGACTCGGGGGTGCGTACGCCAAGCACGGTCGCTCCCGGGCGTTGGTGATTGTCTTTCGCGTTGTTCAGCTCATTCACAATGTCTAAACCTAGCCTTTAAGGTTTTTGGTGGGGCGCGCCACGCCGAGGGACGCCCAATAAGACAGCCATCACCACCTGCCGGTTATTTGCTAATAGCTGGCATAATGGGAGCCATGACTAATGAGTTGTTGACGCCTGATCTCGCTGCAGCCTCCGCTGCCCGACGCGCCGATGCGGACGCCCCGTATCTGGCAGCCGTGCGCGGCGACAAACCATCCCGCCGCCCCGTGTGGATGATGCGCCAAGCCGGTCGCTCCTTGCCGGAATACCGCAAGGTTCGTGACGGCATCCCAATGCTGGATTCCTGCTTCATGCCAGATCTGCTTGCCGAGATCACGATGCAGCCGGTTATTCGCCACGATGCTGACGCCGCGATTCTGTTCAGCGACATCGTGGTCCCACTAAAGGCCGCTGGCATGGACGTCGAAATTGTCCCTGGGCGCGGTCCAGTCATGGGGGAGGCGGTGCGCACCAGCGAGCAGATCGCGAATATCCCGGACCTCGAGCCCGACCAGTTGGGCCCGATTGTGGAGGGCATTGGACAGATCCTCGAGCGCCTGCGCACGGACCAGGTTCTCATTGGCTTTGCTGGGGCTCCGTTCACGGTGGCTAGCTACCTGATTGAGGGTGGGCCGTCGAAGAATCATGAGGTCACCAAGGCGATGATGTACGCCGAGCCGCAGTTGTGGCATGCGCTCATGGAGAAGCTCAGCCCGATGATCGCCCACTTCCTCCAGGCCCAAATTGAGGCCGGGGTGGACGCGATTCAACTTTTCGACTCCTGGGCAGGCTTCCTCACTGCCCGCGACTACCGGGAATACGTGGCCCCGTATTCCCAGAAGATCCTCGACGCGGTGCGGCCGTACGGGATCCCAATGACTCACTTCGGTGTGGGCACTGGCGAGTTGCTGGTCGACCTGGCGAAGGTGGGGCCGGACGTAGTGGGCGTGGACTGGCGCGTTCCTATGAACGTTGCCCCGAAGAGGGTGCAGGAGGCGTTGCCGGACCAGACCCCGAAGGCATATCAGGGAAACCTCGACCCGGCCGTTCTTTTTGCAGGCCGTGACGTGATCCGCGAGCACGTCAAGCGGATCGCCGCGGAGGCCGACGAGGCCATCGAACTGGGCTACTCTCGCGGTCACATCTTCAACCTTGGTCACGGCGTGATGCCGCACACGGACGCCGACGCCATCACCGCAGCCTTCGAGGAGGTTCACAACTCATGACCACGGCGCGAAAGCCACGCATCGCCGTCATCGGCGGCGGGATCGCCGGAGTCAGCGCGGCCTGGCAGCTCCGCCAACAGCTGGGGGATCGCGCCCAGCTGATGCTTGCTGAGGCTTATGGGCGCCTGGGCGGGAAGCTGAAGACGGTGCGTTTTTCCACCGGCCCCGTGGACATGGGCGCGGAGGCGTTTTTGAGCTTCGATCAGCAATTCATGGAGCTGATCGACAAGCTGGGAATGAGTTCCGAGTTACGCACCCCCTCTACGGCACACTCAGCCTTCCTGGTGGGTGGCACATTCGTTGACATCCCGCGGGAGACCCTGATGGGCATTCCTGTCTCTGCCGACGTGGCATCCGAGATCCTCAGTCCCGCGGAAGCAGCCCGGCTGGACGCCGAGCACGATGGCCAGCCGATGACGTGGAACGCGGGCGATGACACCAGCGTTGGCGCTCTGGTAGAGGCCCGGCTGGGCAAGGCCGTGGTGGATAAGTTGGTCTCACCACTACTGGGCGGGGTGTACTCCTGTAGCGCCTACGACCTCGGCGTGCGTGCGACTCTGCCACAGCTGGCGGAGGCATTGGATCGCGCAGGTGAGGGGGGCCAGGCCTTCTTCTTGCTCGACGTCGTGGAGGAGTTGCTCGCGAAGCGCCGGGCCACGGCGGTTGGTGGTGGGGGATCACCTTTCCGGTCCTTCGATAAGGGCTACCGTAGCTTGATCGAGGAGATGATGCGCCAGGCAGACCCGGAGCTCATCCTGAACTCTGCTGTCGAGGAGCTCGGCAGGACGTCGGATGGACGGTGGGTCATTGATCCACTGGGGACGGTGGACGCCGTCGTCGTTGCGACCTCCGCGCCGACTGCGTCAGTGATCTTGGAGGATGCTGCTCCCGTGGCGGCGGAGGCGTTGGGAAGCGTAGAGCTCTCGAGCTCGGCGGTGGTGGGCATGCGTTTTGCCTCCGACCACGGTATCCCGGAGCGCTCCGGCGTGCTGCTGGGGTCGAACTCAGGCACCGCGGCGAAGGCCTTCACCTTCAGCTCGAAGAAGTGGCCGCATCTCGCCCAGGGCGGTGGAGCCTTCGTCCGCGCCTCCTTCGGAACCAAAGACGAACCCTGGTACGTCGACGCGAGCGACAGGGCCCTGTTGGCTTATGCTCTGGAGGATCTGGAGCGGGTCACGGGCGAGCGGAAAACGCCGGAGGAAATCTTCGTGCAGCGCTGGCACGGTGGGATCCCGTGCTACGGGGTTCACCACTCCGAGAAGATGTCCCAGGTGTTGGAGGACGTGGCTGGGGTTCCGCGCCTCGCGGTGGCTGGTTCGATGCTGCGCGGGGTTGGGGTGCCGGCTACCGTTGCGTCCGGTGTCGCTGCGGCCGATAAGATTATCGCCGACTTGGGTTAAGAC
>Ga0079226_10001880_pt1 | contig 16093 bp, 13 predicted proteins | sample Poulit2014_FD_76345 | JGI IMG/M metagenome (GOLD analysis project Ga0079226, IMG submission 76345) | Agricultural soil microbial communities from Georgia to study Nitrogen management - Poultry litter 2014 | ecosystem: Environmental > Terrestrial > Soil > Agricultural land | place: USA: Georgia...
AAACACCATCAGAAAAAACGGAACCTAGCGATATTGAAGTATGGGATTTTTCGATAGCTTCGGAGGCGGCATCACAAGATACCAGCCGGGTCGCGGAAGACGCCGAAATCCCATTGGCGGCAGGGGATAGTGATTGGCGCATAGACGACGAAAGGAGACAATCAGAACATGGAAACTTACAAACGCAAGATCTTTATGCCAGCCCGAACCATCATGCTGCAATTCCTAGAGAAGGGGTGACTGACGGAAGTGACCATGAAAGCGCTACACCGAAGCCTAACTCACCCATAGGTAGAGAAGGGGAAAACTCGGCAGCAAAAAATTCAGAAGCTAGTACGCCCGATAGCCAGGCAGACAGAGCTTCAGGAAGTGGCATAAACTTTACTGGCTGGCTCGCTATTGCCGTATTTATCATACTTGGGCTAGGTGCAGGACTAATATTTATGGGCAAAAAAAGTACTGACTAGTCCCTCTGAATATAGAACAGAACAATAACGAGCAAGAACAGATAAAACCGTCCACGAGGCTTGGCCTTGCTGCTTCTGATAACGCCTCTGCCCTTCCAGAGCGGACCGGAAGATCCCCAGCAAGCGCACGATTCTGAAGCCCTGAAAACTACTGAATCAGCGGCTACACGTTCTTATGACAGTCATGGTTGCTTAGGCGTGTAGTGGTCAACCACCAAGCCTCGTGGTTCTCAATAAGGCCAAAACATCTTTAAAACGTCTCGCAAAACATGTATAGTTGTACATGTCTAGTTGAACAACATTAGTGGAGTGAACAGGACGAGCTATGTCAGACGAACAGCTTGAGCAATGGCTTATGCATGGGAACCAAAATAAAATGTCAAATCTTGTTCCCACGTCAGCTGACCGTTTGACGGAAGAATCGCCCGGTGACGGTGAGACTGCAATGAAAAAAGTAGCTGCGTGGCTAAGCAAGCAAGAAACCCCTGTCGTGGAAATGGCAGTATTATCACCGCGTACAGTCACCATCACATTTGCTAAGGAAACTGTTCTTCCCGAGCCGTGGGTAAGCTATCACAAAGATCCCGGCACACCAAGTGACCACTGGGGTATTACTCATGAGCACGCCATGAACCTCCCGTACAACGAAGGCTTTGGCACCCCCGTTGCCGGATTGACCGGGATTAGAACTTTAGTTGATGGTTCTCGTGGGCTTATCAACACAGCGCGCTGGGAGGTGTTGCAAATAGCAGGTACCGAAGAGTGGGTGCAGGACTTGTTGCTAACTCAGATTATGAGTCAAGCCGCAGAGCCGTGGTCTTCAGAGCACGATATCTGGCTGGTCGGTTTTGATGAGGCTGCCGACAAGCTGATGAACTTCTTAATTGGCGAGCATCCTCGCCATCATTTTAAAGTGACAGATTCCCTGCAAAGCATTAAACCCCATGACCTTAGTGGCAATACTGCAACGATCTATGTGAAACATGCAGGAGCAGATACGTTGCACACCTTTGCAGCACTTCAAGCCCCAGGCATAGGGATGGTAGTAGACACCATTATCACTGACGAAGCAATGTTTTTGACTGAACGGGACGATGGTTCTGCGATATTAGGGCCATTTTCCACAAATCTTAAAATTTGGCCAAATCTTCGTCGGGACCTCATTGAAAAAATGGACTATGCCTGGGAAGCAACGGAAGAAATAGCTCGGCAAAGAGCAGCGGAACTCAATTTTGACGAATTGCTCAGAACAGCAGCTGATGAAGACTCCCACGAAAATGAGTTGAACGATACCGGTTCAAACTCCGATGCTATGGAACCTCACGAGCTTTCCGATACGTCTGTAGAAGTAGAAATGCCAATAGACGAAGACAATTCAGTAGGCAATGAGAATATGAGCAAACCCCAGCTAAAACTATTAGGTGGGGTGTCGGCCAAAGCTGGCAAAGAAGTTTTGACCGGGCGTAATGCAGCACTCTTGGCAATACTGATTTTAGAGCCTGCTCCTATTTCTCCCCGAAGAGTGTCTGAACTGTTATGGCCTGGAGACGAGCCACAGGGGCACACAGCTCGAACAAGAAGAAGTCGCCTCAAAGCTAAAGTAGACGAAACTTTTGGCCAGATTGTTATAGCCACCAACGATGGCTGGACCGTCGAAGCCGATGCGCTGCAAACAGACTATGACAGCGTGTTAGACCAACTCTCTGAAATAGACCCTTCAGACGACCAAGCTATTTATGAAGTGTGCAATACCATCGCCCGTCCGATAGAAGTGAATGAAACTTGGGCCAACGAATACCGCCCCAAGATCATCCATGGACTAATAGAAGCAATGACGGACCTCAAAAACAAAGCGGTGGATACAGAAAACTATGATGCAGCGAAAGCACTGAAACGCACTGTGGATTGGATAGGGGGGAAATAAGATGCGATTACTGTTCAGTAAGAATAAACCGGCAGTCAAGAAGAAGCCTCAAAAAGCTCGCAAGACAAACAAAGAGCAAGAAATCAAAGATGAAGAACAGCCTGAAGTGTCCGGCAGTGGACAAATCATACAGAAAAAAAGTGCTTCAGCAGGAAAAATAGCTGCCTTTGCTTTTATTATTTTTGTGGGCATCGGGGCTGTTATCTCCTTCGGTAATTTATTTTCTCCTAAATCTGTTGCGGAGCCAGTCCTAGAAACAGGGATTTCTAAAGACGAGCAGCAAGCAGCGGAATATGCACGTGGTTATGTAGGTGCTTGGCTAAGAGCAACTAGAAAAGATGACGCTGAACTTAGCCGATACATACAACTTGATCAGGCAGACATCACCGCAGAAGAACCAACCGAGTACCGTGAACTTGCTGTAGCCTCCTCGGAAACTGACGATAACGGGGTTTCTACGGTGATTGTCTCTGCGGAAATAGAAACCCCCAAAGATTCTGAAGAAGACGATACAGAAGATAACGATGACGCATCTTCCGGCTGGGAGCCAACTTGGTATCAAGTGAATATCTACAACGAGCAAGGCACCTTCGTTCCGCTAGGTTGGCCAGCACCAGTTGCAGCACCAGAAACTGGATCATCGCCACGCATGGCGTATGCATACGAAGGTTCTGACGAAATCAAAGAGACAGTGAACGATTTCTTTGAAGCATATATTCTCGGAAATGGTGAAGTAGCACGGCTAACACACCCAGAATCTACAATCCGCCCATTGGATAACCCCTCTTATGCCGAGATAGATGTTCAGGATGTCACCACTGACGAAGACTATCGAAACAACGTCCCAGAGGACGGCACAACGGTAAAAACATACGTCTACTTACATCTAGGGACAAGTCAAGACGAGGGGAGAGTGGCGACCTATGCTTTGACCTTGGAGACCCGAGGTGGCCGATGGGAAGTTCGTACTCTAGAGCCTGCGCCAGTTGTTAAGCCAGGTGAAATAACAACAGAAGAACAACCTACAGACAGTGACAGTGCAAGTGAAGAAGCACTTGATAAATAATTTCTCGTACCCACAACACAACATCACATTTAAAGAGAAGGAATAACTATGGACACCCTGATTTTGGCAGACGGTATTTTTGATCTGGGCAATGACTTAGCCAATCAAACATCGAATTTGGTAAAAACCGTGCTTGTTGTCGTTGGCGTCATTTTCGCCTGTGTCATTATCTTCAAAAACCCTTCATTTGGTCGCGTCATTATGGGCATTGCAGTTGGAGGATTTATCGCTGGGCTTCCGTGGATTGTTCCAGTTGTATCTGAGATGCTCCAGAGTGATCTAGACGCAACAGCCGTGGTGCAAGAACACCAACTGGAAGAGCAGCAATTCAATTATGAGTTAGAGCAGTAGCACTTTATTTGAAGACCAAACAGTTAGGAGGTGTAATCGCAAATGGCAGACACGCAGAGTGATACAAACATAACGGTAGGCCGGTTCTACACTTCCGCTAGAAAATTTCAAAAGCGCCTTGGAGCGTTGCCCGATGGCACGAAAATTCCTGGTGGCCCCTACACTTACGCACAGGTTGGTGTGATGGTTGGAGTAGTCATCTTAGGGTGGCTAACACGTGGAGTTTGGGGTGGCTCTAATGGCTTGTTTGATCTTATTGGTCTTGTAGCAGTCGCGTGGGGAGCAGGCTGGCTAGTAGCCAAAGCGCCTAGAGGAAAGCGCAGCGTGCTTAGTCTGGTGTCGAGCACTTTTGCTTTATTGAAACATCCAGGGGACGGAGGCCGGTATAAAGGCCAACCGATACGGCTTACTCAAAATGCAATGAAGATTCATCGGCAACATAAAAAACAAGCAAAAAAGAAGACTCAGATTGGCTCGCCGGATGATGAAACACAACGGGCTGAACCAGCGGAGCCACCCATGCCTGCCGGCTATGGATCAAGTCTAAATCGCCTTTTGCAGGAACATGGCTTGAGCTAATGGTGGAAGGAAAAGAACGAGCATGGTAGATACGACAGCGCAGCCTTTGCAATGGATGCGAGACAACATTGCAGTTAATGATTCAGGTATGCCGTTTGGGATCTGGTTTCTATCAGGTCAACCATACAGTATGGCACCGGATCAAGATAAAGAATCACTTCGAGCTGCACATCAAGACCTGTACCAAAACGTTCTTGGCGAGTATTCCATTCTAGGCCTTGTAGCTACTACGCCGCCTGACAAGGTAATTGAACAGATGCTAGAGGGGATTGATGAACCTTCTAAGGAGTGGTTGAAAGAATGTGATCTAACTTTTGAAGCACTGAATGTGCTTCCAGCAGGTGAAAGAGCATACTTTCTAATTGCTCCATTAACTACAGCGAATCCTCGTGAGCTTTGGGAAAGAGCCTTGTACAAGGCTACTTCAACGACCCGAAAGCTAATGGGCTTGCCGTTGCAACAGCCGAAGGAAGAAAAGCTTGAGGAATGGAAAATTCGAGCGCGCATCATTGAAGAACGCATTCCTAAAGTATTTGAGGCCAGACCAGCTGGAATATTAGCTGTTCGTTGGATAACAGAGCATTTAACTACGCGCGGTTCACAAGCGTCTGAAGCTTTCTCGTTCAAAGAAATAAAGGAAAAGAGTCATTGGGTTAATACGGTTGCTTGTCTGCCGGAGCCGGCTTTTGATGAAGGCGACTACGAAGAAATCGCGTTAGATAAGACCGCAAAAGCTAAGTTATTCAAACGCCGTTTCGTTAAAGTCACAAGGCACGACAAGGAACCTAGTTTTCAGACGTTCGCTTGCTTGGCAATGACTCCACAGGCCGGATACGTCTTTCCGGGATCTGAATTCATCAATCATGCTGCGGGCTTGGCGCAGGATATTGACTTTTGCATCAGAATTAAAGCTGTCCCAGCTGCACAGGCCAAAGAACGAAATGCTAAATCAGAACGAAACCTAAAGGACCAATACGAGCAGCATACCGGCGATGATGGCATTACTGGAGGCCATTCAGAACTGGACAAAAGCGCCCGAACCCTTCGCGATTATGTGACAGCGTTAAATTCTACTGATCGGGAAGTAGAAATACAGGCAACAGTAATCTTTGCAGCGTCTGGACCCACAGCAGAAGCCGCTGAACAAGATATGAAGTTCGTAACAGATTTTTATAAGTCTGAAGAATGGTTGCTTGATATTCCCTTTGGAGGACAAGAAAAGCTGTTTTGGGATTTTTGGCCCGGATCTACCCCATCCGAAATGGCTTCGGAATATACCCAAGTCACCACCGGAAGAGACTTTTCTATGGGCATCCCTTTTACTGCTGATGATTTAGGAATGAAAAAAGGCTTCAGAGCAGGAATAAACATTACCAGTGGTCGTCATTCTTCAGTCTTAATGGATCTTGCAGGCCTTGCAGAAAACGATGTTTCTGGTTCGTTTGGATGCATCGGGGAGCTGGGATCGGGCAAATCCGTAGCAATGAAAACCATTGCTTCACATACCCTGGACAGGGCAGCGAAGCTGGTCGCGGTTGATCACTCAGATAATCAAGAGTGGGCTGCTTTAGCTCGCGATTTAACTACCGCTAATGTTGTAGATTTCCTGGCACCAACTCAATCGCTTGATCCGTTGAGAATCTGGCACACCTCGGCAGAGAAAAAACGACAGACTTTATCATTGCTGACCATGATGTTAGGGGTAGCTTCTGAAGATCGTTCTTTTGCCTTGATGCACCGGGAATTGGACAGGTTATTCAATGAGGAAAACGGCATCTCGACCCTGCATGATTTGGTCCAGCACTTTGAATTTGGAGATTTTCAGCAAAGAGATTTAGACACTGCTAGGGACCTTGCAGACCAACTGAATATCTTTGCAAAACTTGATTTTGCCCAAGTATTTTTTGATACGAGCCTGCCGGTATTGGATTTCTCGTATCAAGCAACCGTATTTTGCACTCATGGCATGGAGCTACCTAATGAGCAAGAGCTGTATGGGTCAGTTAAAGGTCTATCCTTAGCCAAAAAAATGGGGCGAGCAGCGTATGCATATTTAGCTGAAATCGGTTCCTACATTATGTATGAAGATGATTCCCAAGAAGTACTCTTTCTCGTTGATGAAGCACACCACATGACAAGTTCGCCAGAAGGTTCGGCAACGATTAAGCGGGCTTTAAAAACTGGAAGAAAACACAAGTCAGCCGTTGGGTTAGCAACACATTCAGCGGAGGAACTTGGCGATGAAGATCTTAGAGGGTTAATCCCACAGCGGTTCGTTTTTCGTACCCGAGATGTGCCCATGGCCAAAAAAAACCTGAACTGGCTTGATGCTTCGTACGCAAGTGAAGATTACGTAGAGATGCTGACAAAACATACAGCACCGATGGATTCAACTGGCTCTGTCCCAATGCATCGTAGAGGTGAATGCTTTTACCGCGATCCTTTAAACCGGATTGGCAAAATCAAATTTGAGATACCGCAGAATCCTACACGACAAAAGACGGTCTTAACCTCTCCACCAAAACGTGAGCAGGCGCAAGAGACCGTTACCGAAGAAAAGGCTTCAGCATGAATCTTATGACCTCTGATCCAACGCTGAAAACTGCGGTAAGCAGTCTATGGGCCTGGTTCAAAGTTCACCCAAAGACGCGCAATATTCTGCTGTTTTTAGGTATTTGCACAGTATTCTACTTCTTCAACAGTGGAGTAGCTTGGGCAGATAATGAAAGCGATCCAAGATCACAGACACTGTTCTTGCCCTTGGATGGTATGACGGACACTTCAGGTGTACCTGTTTGGCGTTACTTGAATCTCCCTATGGACCCCGGCAATGGGACATATTTTATGCGATCAGTACGCTATACCATCGCCTCCATACTATGGGGGCTTTACACAGCACCACTAGTAGGGCTTTTGGCCTTGGTTGATTGGATCGTTTCATTTGAATGGCTCGTTTGGATTGCCGCGCCGTTTGAAACTATAGCAGACGGGGTTAGTAGTGTTTTAGAGGCTTGGATGCTGATTCCGATAGGCATTTCCATTAGCGCAGCTTGGATCGCTATAGGATTCTTGCGGGGTCGGATGGGCGCAGCAACCGTTGAATTCATTATGGTCGCACTAGTGCTGGCTTTGGTCTCTTCCCCGTTGACGCAACCATTTGAAATTTTGGCCGGAGATGGCACCAGCGCTGAGTCAAGCCAAGGTTTGATACGAAAAGCAGGTGATATAGGCGCCGAAGCGGGAGCGGTAACAGTAAATCAGGAAGCTGATGTAGAAGATGCGACATTAACAGGTTCGATTATTGATGTGACACTTAGGCGACCTATGCTCATGATGTCGTTTGGCTCTCCACTTGAAGACAACGAGGAATGCGCTAAATCGTGGAACACCAATGCAGCTGAAGACTCCGATAAAGATGCTGAAGATATTAGAAAAGAAGTCATCAAATGCGATGATGACGTTGCCGACGCTAACCAGACGTCATCATATATGTGGTTTGGGTCATATATACTTGCTTGGCCTACCACAGCTGGGGTCGCTTTGATATTGACCGTTTTTGTTGTATTTCTCACTTACCAAGTATTTCAAGCCTTGTACAGTTCGCTAATGACTGTGGTTCGTGGGTTCATTGCAGCATATCCAGGAAATTCGAGAACGGCCTGGCTGGGCAGCTTGTTTCAGGTTCTAGTGTCGGCAGTCATGGTGGGCGTTTATATTTTCGCGCTTACTATCTATATATGGCTGATGGGCAAAATTATAGATAACTTGCCTCCCGCGGCAGTACAAAACGGCTTGTTGTTGATGGGTATTCTCATCATTGTAGCTGCGATCTCGTTTTGGAAGATGAAGCGTAGTGGAGACAGCATAGCTAAAAGAGTGTCGAGGGCGCTTGGACGGACTGGTTTGTCGAAAAATGCTCAAGATCAGAAGCCATCGAAGTTGGGATCTGTTGCTGGTAAAGCGACTACACTGTACCACCGGTCTAAAATGTTGAGGGCAGCTAGAACAGGGGCAACTACTGCGGCTGCTGTAGGTACGGGGGGAGCAACCGCCGCAGCCGCAAAAGCTGGTGGAGCAGTAGGCACGTCCATGGCAGGTAAAGCTGGTAAAGCAATGGCGAACAAAGCACTGCCACCGTCGCCCACTCAACCACAACTATCGGGCGCACCGAAAGAGAACCATGCGCTACCCCCAGCATCCCCACCAGCAGAAGCAGGGTCACCGACTAACCCGCCGTTACAGCCGGCAGGCGATGGGTCAGCCAATGCAATGCCTTTACCTGTTGGGCAGGGACAAGACGCCAAGCAATCGGTTCCTGAACCTACTCATGGCTCACCTGACAACCAGCCCGAAGCTCCTGTACAACCTACGGCTCACCGAACGTCACCAGAACCCCAGCCAACGTCCCCGGCACAGAAGCCTCGGGTCTCCAACACAAGCCACATCCCAGCTGGCAGGTATGGCAACACATGGGTTCACAAAGGTGGTCAAATACATAGCCCTGAAACTATTCGTCCAGATGGTACACCAGTTAAAAATGTCCCCCATGAAGACAAAATGCATAGAGCATTCCAGCAGGGAGATAGTTGGGTAACATCCCCTGACGTTCAAAATCTAAACCCCGCGCCTACACCCATGCGTTCGGCAAGTCCAAGGCAAACCCCAGGGCCAAGGAGTGAAAGCTAATGGCAACTGCAAACTTGTATGAACCGGGACGACCGGCACTGGCCAAAACTGCTGCGCTCGGCCTGTTGTTCGGCATCGTTTGCTGGGCAATGGCAGACATTCTGGGTGCCTCAAGTGGTGTTCAAAGCGCAATTGTCGTAGGCGTTGGGCTGATACTAATTGCTTTTATGTGGCATGCATACCGCAAATGGCAAAAACACACTGAAGTGCCAGCATTACTTAGAAAAAATCTCTCGAACGTTTTGCGGACAGATCTACCGCCTAAAACACTAACTACTACGGGTCATAGTTTCGGAAGTTTTTTTAGACCAGGACCTCCGAAGCAGATCAGGATTAAACAGCATGGACTGCCCACAGTAGAAGCAGACGTGTCGGCCAAGATCCTTTACGTGGTTAGCGAGATATGCCAAAACGCTTATATTCATAACACAAAAAAATCAGTGCCTGGAAAAAAAATTGTACTAATCCAGAAACCAGATGAAGATCCTGTCCATCTCACGCCAGAACAGCAGGTTGAACAGAATATCCTTCATGCGGTTCAAGAAATTTTTCCTAAGCACTCGCCAAAGGCCCAATATCACTGGAGTCAAGACAGTGATGAGCCTTATCTGCTCGGTGTGACAATCACAGAGATTAACGGCATGGATTTAGCCTTGTCGGGGAAACGTCGCCAGATTTTGACCAAGCTTAGAACACGTCTGCCACGCGGAAACTTTGTGTCCGAAGTAGACCCTAATGGGGATGCTCTAGTTTTTACACGGTCACGGCCACTGCCAAATCTCGTAGTGCCGCCAGCTGAACATGCACCGCTACTAACAAGCCATGAAGCATACTCTGAATTCTTTGTGCCACTAGGTATTGGCAATGATGGAGCACAAGCAATTTGGCATCCAAGAAAAGACGCTCACTTACTTATCATTGGTGGCACAGGAGGCGGTAAAACTATTGCTGAACACGGTGTAGTCCAACGACTATCACAAGCGGGCTGGCGAACATGGCTTGTAGACGGGAAACGAATTGAATTTATTGGATACCGGAACTGGCCAAATGTCGAGTTACTAGCTCAAAATGTTGACGACCAAATTCGTGTCCTAAAACTTGCTCACGAAACGATGGAATCTCGATACGACCTAATTGAGCGTGGCAAAGTCCGCATCCAAGACTTAGACCCAATTGCCATTGTGGTAGATGAACTGACTTCGCTACTAGGGGCAGTAAAGCGACGCTATCAAGATACCAAAGAAAAAGGCATGCCCGCTAAAGATCCTGTGCTTGATTGGATGGCAGACATCGCACGGCTTGGCAGGACCGCCAAAATGCATCTTGTAGAAGGCTTGCAACGTCCAGATGCAGCGATCATGGGCGGTGAGATGCGTGACAACTTCGGTGCTCGTGTCAGCATGGGACCACTGAAATCAAAAGAGGCATCTTTAATGCTCTGGGACGATCCGGCTATTGGGGTAAGCGTTCCCAATGTTCACGGTCGCGGAGTATCAGTGATCAACGGGCAACCAGGGATGATGCAGGGAGCCTTTACCGCTAATCCAGACCCTAATCACGATGACTACCACGAAGGCATGGTAGAAGCCATGAAACCGAGGGTACAAGCGTATAGTCGGAAAACCATCGCTGAAATTGTTCCAGACGGTGACACCGACAGCATCACATGGTCAAACATCATCAGTGCACCGATCATAGACGAGAATGGCGCAACAGTTGAATTCGATCCCGTCGCAAGCGATGAGTCGAAAGCTATGCGGGCCAAATACGGTCGTCAACAGCTCAAAGACCAGGCGTGCCAACTACAAACCGCTGATTCGTTTCAAGAAGGCTTAGCTTTATTTCCTTATGATCCTATTTGCAAACTCAGATACGGTTCTGCGGTTGCTCAAAAATTATCGTGCCTTGCAGAACACTTGCAACCTTCAACAAATACAACACCGTTCAAAGCAGCCCCACCCCAACAACTAACGAAACAACCGACTACAGATGTTGGGGAGGGCAGCATGACGGAACTGAGATATGTAGAGCCTGGCCAAAACATCATCTCGGACGTTATCGGAGATGAAGAAATTACAGTCTCTAGCTGTGAACCTGACGACGAAGATCCTGCAACTTATTACCTATCTGGATGGACACAAGATGGCGAGGAAATACACCTAGAACTTCCAGCCGATACGCAAGTAGAAGTCTTTGAAATGGAACAAGTTTAGGAACCCACAATGACTGAAGAAGACAAAGAACGAATAGCCATCCTATTCACGGGGCCATCCTTGCTAGCAGGCATGATAGGAAGCGTATGGGCGTGGATACTCGCTCGCGGCCACGACGCTACAGCATGGCTGATCCAACACAACATATTGGTACCAGCAGACCAGGCCGTCATAAAGATTCTAGATGCAGGCCTAGACGTAGCGCGGTGCGCACTTATCGCGGCAATCATCGTCCTCATTATCTGGGGGAGCATTGCAGCAGCTCGAAAAAAACGCGCCAACCTCGCCTAACTGACCTAACGCGCAAATCTACCCTAGAAAAACGGGGACAAGCTAACCACAAAAACCCACAAAGTGTGAAGAAAAATTGATATACTAGAGTGTAGTAACAGCGAAGTGGGGAATCAATGAGGTTTTACTGGTCGATACTAACCCTTGAAGAACTAAACATGGATCGCATAGCAGTTCATGCACTCGACCCCAAAAGTGCCAACCTCTACACATACTCCCAAGAACTAAAATCATGGCACCTCGACCAAGCCGCAACCGAGAACTTCTTCAATGACACGAAAGACCAAACCTCAAACTACGAAGAAATCAACCACAACGAAATCTATGCACTTCTGCCACTAGTAGACAAAATGGACCGCAGAAACACCACACAGCGACAAATCAGCAACACGCAGCGCTCGCAAATTCGCAAATCGGGGCAGGTGTGTACATCAGCTGAGATGGGCTTGTTGACAAAATACTTAAGGCAGCGACCGACAACTATGCCATGGCTGAAAGAAATGGTAGAGACGCGAAGCCAGCATAAGCGATGGACCGCCGTTTTTCTGTATGAAAAAGATGGGCAGAACCGTAGAAAAGCCATCAGTGATTTACGCCGAAATTCTGCCCTAGCTACCAGTTCTAAAGGCCATAGGCTACAAGTTCAGCATAGAAAAAAACATTTCAGTCTTGACGGCCAGCGACGAACGTATATTGCGGTAGAAATCAAATACGTCAAGCCTAAGTCGGAGGAGAGTCGGCTATGAGTGCTCAGTCAGACAGAAGCAAAAATACAGGCATAAAGCTCGTTGCTATCATTCTTGGCGTAGTCATTGCTGGGTTAGCAGCGTTCTTGTTTTTGCTGGTCATTGTTAGCGGCATATTTGGAAAGGAAACGGAAGGTGCCTCTGAATCTTCAGCTTGCACTCCGGGTGACACCAGCAGCACAGGGGTGCAGATACCTTCGGAATACGAAGAGTACATTGAGGATGCTGCGGCAGAGTCGGGGTTCAGCCCCCAGGTAATAGGAGCACAGATTCAACAAGAGTCAGGGTTTGACCCTGACGCAGAATCACCCGCTGGAGCACAGGGAATAGCCCAATTTATGCCAGCCACTTGGGCAACTATTGGGGAAGGCGGTGATGTGTTCGACCCGGAAGACTCTATAGCTGCAATGGGGCGCTATATGAAAGATCTTAGAGAGTTCATGGAAGATCACGCCAGCGACGATGAACATTTACTTGAGCTATCTCTGGCAGGATATAACGCCGGGCAAGGCGCTGTACAACAGCATGATTACGATTTAGACCGTATGTTTCAATCAGGCGGATATAAAGAAGAAACCAAACCGTATGTAGAAAATATTACCGCAGCAGCTGAGGGCGATTACACCTCGAATTGCCAACACTCTGATGGAGGTGATGTGCCAGAAGGCGATGCCGTAGAAACTGCCATGCATCTAGCTTGGGATAAAAAAGTTGAACTTGAGTTCAGTGCAGCGGGGAGCCACGGAAAAGAAGAAGCGAAGCCTGAATTTGTCGAGACCTCAACAGAAATCAATGATGACATCCATACGGCGTACTTTACAGATTGCGGCGTTTTTGCAGCGACGGTCATGATTAGTAGCGGTATAGATCCCGAGTTCCCTGTTAGAGGTACCGGGGAGCAACTTAATTACTTCCAGAACAGTGATGACTATGAATTTTTTGTTCCCGAAAGTGAAGGAGAACTCCAGCCTGGCGACCTATTAATTGTTCCTGGACATATTTACATGTACAGCGGTGAGAGGCACGAGGGACAAGACGGCAGAGCCTTAGGAGCATCCCTTTACACCCGTCCGCCATCAGGCCATGACCTATACCTATCCGATGATCGCGGTGAATACCACGTTGCACGTTACGTGGGATCGGGAAGTTGATCTGCTAGAAAGGAGGACTCTGTGCGTAGACGAAAAATTGGTATAGCCGTGGCCTTGGTAGTGGTCTTAGCGGTAGGAGCGCTTTTACTAGTACAGCAGCATTCCAAGCGTCTAGTTGATACGGAGCTTAACTTTGCAGTATCTCCAAAACAGGTGGAATTGACTGTAGATGGTGAAGAGTACGGAACAATAAATTCTGGAGATATTGTCACAGTGCCACTAGGGGATCGAGCAGACATAGAAATATCAAGAGAAGGCTTTGTTCCTTATAGCCAGGAAGTGGACATCGAACCTGGTAAGCCTCATACTGTCACGGCTGAATTGGAGCCAGAGACACAGCAAGCTGAAGAAGTCTTAAAGCAAGAGAACCAAAGTGACCAACAACAAGAGGCTACAGAAGCGTATTTAAACGAAGCCGAAGAAGCTTATGAGAAATATCCGATTCTTGACGATTTACCCAAACACGGTTCACTTTATAGCGCTTATCAAGGTCTTTCCGAAACGTCTGGACAAGATTTTGGTATTCACCTTTACTTATATGAAGGTCAAGAAAAAGAAGGCCGACAAGCTTTCGAAGAATGGATTAACGAAAAATATAACTTAGAAGACTATGACATTATCGAACATATAGATGACGAGAAGCTACCCTTATCAATTGCTGATGAACCGAGTTGGGAAGAGCTGGAACAAGCCACACCTGAAGATGTCTCGATTCCTTCGCTAAAAAACTTAGAAGGCATCGAACCCAATGAGTTAGCTGCATTGTTCGTTGAGACTACGACGACCTGGGACACGACAGAAGACGCTCATCATACAGAGGGAATAAAACGCGCAGAATCACTCATGACTAAAGAGCAATTTGAATTGTTTCATGTCCCCGATAATCCCAACACATCGCCAACATGGCGGGAAGCAGCAAGCTTGAATGCGAAATCTGTACCTTGGGTAAGGTATTACGAAACGACTACCTCAGAAAACAAAACGGACTTTGACATGGACGTTTGTTGGGCTTGGGTTACATCGGAAGATAGTGTCATAGTTGACGGTCCAAGAACGCTTGAAATCACCGTAGCAGATACCTCTTCAGGTCCACGAGTAGAGAACTTCACTTATGAAGATCCAGACCCATTCGTAGATAACTCACAAACAAGCTGCCGACCAGCGGACGCACCATCGGCAGCACATTGAACTAGTTGGAGCGCAATGAAAAAACCAGTATTAGCAATAGGTGTAGTGGTTGCCGCGATCTTGTCAGCTTGTTCTAGTGAGGGACAAGCTGACAGTGCATGGTATGAAAAGAACTGCGATGTTGAAGTGTCTGATGTGCGAGAAAAATTTGAGCAAGGTGAACCGACAGGTGAAGTTATTGGTGAAGCAATGACCCAAGGCCCAATAACGCCTCCTGCTGGGCTGAATGATAGTGAGCACGCGCAAATCGGGCTGTACACCTATGACGAGCTGGCGGATGCTATGGAGCTAGAACGAGAAGTCGAGCCAGACGATACATTTTGTCTGGAGCCAGCTATTAGGGACAAAGACAACAGAATGTCCTTAGACCCTTCACGTTCTGTCATTGAGGGAAACCTGCATGATGAGGGCTACGAAGAGGTGGATTTTACGAAGCTACGGTCAGAAGAATACCCTGAGGGCATCTGGGTTGGTCTAGGAATAGACCAACTACCTCAAAGCATAGAAGTCAGTGACAATATGCCTGAACAATGCGATCTGCAATGGTGGAGCGCAAAAGGGCTAGACTTCACGACTGCGAAAAAAGGTGAGGATACTACTAGTGCTGTTATCAGAGCTGATGAGTGTTAGCCACAGCATGTACTGCCAGCTGGGTAGAGCGTTATTTACATGCTGTGGCTAACAATTCGCGTTACTTTACTTGTTTAGGTGGATAGGTCACACTGAATACTCTTTAATGACTTCAGTAGCATCAACCATCGAAATATTAGTGCGTTCCGGGTTTCCTTTCAGATATTCTTCAAGCTGTTCTCGTCTTTCGTCTAAGAGTCTTCGGCCAGGGATTCCAGAGGCTAAAACTGTCTGTTTATCTGTGTCACGAATCTCGTAAATTCGATCCGGTGTTAGATCGTCAGCAGGGAGCATTATTAGTGCACGATTATCATCTGTATACCGAATGACAGAGCGATAGAACCGTTTGCGAATCAGCCTGAGGGTTTCTCTCGAAACTCCCAATTTCTCAGCTATACGCCGTTGACTGCCATGTTCTGTTTCTGCGGCTTCAAGCATTTTCGTAATTACTTCGTTATATTGTTCTTTTTTCTCTAGAACCGTTTTCTCTGCTTCGTCTATAGCATTTTTTAAGTTTACAAGTGTGTCGTGAGACATACTTCTCCCAATTCAAAGACAATTAAACGTTGACCATCGAGAGTTGGCCAAGCGCTGTTGGCCAAACCGCATTGGCAACGTTAGCACAGATAAAGAGGCACACAAAAGCAAGCAATTTGTAAGCACTTTCAGATAGCTGCAATTGCTTCTGGTGCTGGTAGTGCTCGTGGTGCTTCTGGGGGTGGTGTGTTGGGGTGGGGTGTGGTGTGTTGGTGCGGTTGTGCGGTGGTGGTTTGGGGGTAGTGGGGGTAGTGCTTCTAGTGG
>Ga0079226_10001881_pt1 | contig 16092 bp, 12 predicted proteins | sample Poulit2014_FD_76345 | JGI IMG/M metagenome (GOLD analysis project Ga0079226, IMG submission 76345) | Agricultural soil microbial communities from Georgia to study Nitrogen management - Poultry litter 2014 | ecosystem: Environmental > Terrestrial > Soil > Agricultural land | place: USA: Georgia...
CAATCATTCCGAGAATCGTTGTTAGTGAAAAAAGACGATATGAAAATACTTTAAATTGTAAAATTGGCTCCTTAAGTTGTGTTTGACGTCTAATGAATAAAATGAGCGTGATCGTTCCGACAATACCTGAAATAAGGACACTTATTGAAAACCAACCTACATTCCCCGCTATACTAAAGGCGTAAAGTAATCCGCCAAATCCTAGGGTTGATAAAAGAATAGATGGGATATCAAGTTTTGGGTCTGTTTGTTCTGTTACATTTTTCAGGACGAAGTAAGCGGATATCGTAATAATTAATCCAATGGGAAGTACAACATAAAAGACACTTCGCCATGGGAATTGATCAACGAGATAACCTGATAAACTCGGACCAATTGCAGGTGCGAAGGCAATAACAACGCCAAAAATACCCATTGCCCGGCCCCGGGCTTCAATAGGGAAGATTAAAAACATAATGGTTTGGAGGAGCGGCATCATAATACCCGCACCCATACCTTGTAATATCCTACCTATTAATAATAAGGAAAAAGATGGCGCAACTGCTGAGACCAGTGTTCCAAAGGTAAATATTCCAATCGCAAAAATAAACAATCGTCTTGTTGTAAATTTCGCTATAAGAAAAGCCGTAATTGGAATCATAATTCCGTTTACAAGCATGAAGGTTGACTGTAAATATTGAACTGTATTTTGTGTGACGTCAAAATCCTTCATTATTGGGGGTAAAGCCGTTGTAATAAGTGTTTGATTTAATATTGTAATAAAAGCACCTGCCAGTAAGATTGATAAAATAGGTAAGTGCTTTTTTATTTCGAGGGACTGTGAATCTGACATGAAAAAACCACCAATCAATAAAAGTAATGTAAAATAAATGTTTTCATATATACACATACTTCGTCAAGTTATCTGAAAGGCGGTCGACTTTTGTCAAAGGAATTTAAATAGGATGGGAAATACCGGAACAAATTTTATCTCTGTTATCTTCCTTATTCCGGTATGGTCAGAATGCCCATGGTTTGAAATGTTCTAGTTTTGACGGGCCAACTTCAAACTTTCAATAAAAATAAGAACAGCTTGAGCCATGGGGTGGTAATACAAGATCAATTAAAGTCACAGCATTTCATCCCACAAAAACCCAAGTATGAATAGGAATTAACATCCATCCTTATTTTTTGATTAAATCATCAAGCAGGATATCAACAGCAGCCTTATACTAAGGAACTAATAGATGATTTCATCTTCAACAGATAAATGATAAAGATTTTCTAAGATGGCGGTTCTTAACTCTATGAGTTCATCGTAGTTGTAAAAGAAATTAATTTTTTGATATTTTATCTCTGGTTTTTTTCGGACATCACTATGTGTATAAATGAAAAATGCAAAGGATGTTGCGATATCCTCTAATATGTTTGTTCCTTGATAACTGTTGAAAAAGTGTTCCTCATGGTCAAAGAAAAAGTTTTCAAAACCCTTTTCATCATACCAATCAATGGCTTCAAATTCTTCATTTATATCCTGCCAAAAATCCTTGTAGTAATCATATAAATAACTATCTTCTTTTGCACATCTTGTCTGGGAGTACACAGTTTCACATTGAGCGATTGCTTCTGCTTCAACCTCATCTGTCATACCTTCTTCAAAAATCCCTTCATATATATCCACTTCTTGGTCATTTGTTGTTAAAATGTGTCCAAATTCATGTAAAAGAATGAATCGTGTTGAAGGTGAATATTTCTCTGATATGTTTTCCGATATTAATAGGGCAAGTTCACTGCTTTTCCCCTCAGTATATCCAACAGCTAAAAAGCTAGTACCATCTTTATCACGGTAATAAAGCTTTTTTAGGGATTCACGATATTCGCTTGGAATAATATTAGAAATTACATGCCAATGATTTTCAAGGGTCCTTTTGCCTTTATCGTATATAGTATCGCTTTGAGATTCTCTATCCCCATGCAGGTCAAAATAATTAGTTTCAAAAATCTCACTTAATCGATCGTCCTTTTCTACTTCCATAGAAAAGATATTATAGTCTTGGTCATCTTTAGTATCCTTTTCTTGATCGTCAGTCTCAATCTTGTAAGGAAAGAAGCTTTTATCTTCGTCTAAATCCCATGTTAAGTAGTTTTCGGCAAGCTCTTGGAAACAATCACCCCGCTCAATTAAAGGATCTATGTTTAAGCATTTTTCCCCATAATATTTATATTTACTAAAAGGACTTGTTAAAGTAGGTTCTTCATCAATTTCATCCTTGTTTTCCTTGTTATTATGGTTATTCTCTTCATAAGTTTCTTCTGAATTGTCTAATTCGGAAGAAGGGCTTGTATTTGGTGAATCCTTCTTCATGATGAAAAAGATAACAAAAACTAAAGTTATGACAAGTATTGAAATGAGTATAAGAATGTTAGCTTTTCCTTTTGTCAATTTATCTCTCCTCGTATATTATGATTAGTCATGTAAATATCCCTTAGTAATAACGATATCGAACATAGAACAAAATCACAATGAAATTCGGAATTTTCTAGTATTATACAGAAAATATGTATATGTTGCTAATTGGTAAAAGGAAATCTGGTGAATTTAATGTTAAAATTGACTTACAAAGGAATCGCTTGTATCATATATTCATCTCTAAAAATTGAATAGATTTTGCGTATAATTTAGGGAATATGGCCCGGAGTTTCTACCAGACTGCCGTAAATAGTCTGACTACGCAGGTGAAGAGTAATTAAAATAATGGGGACCTTGACCATGGATCAATGTTTTCTGTTATTTGGATTACTTTCTCTTACTTGTAGATTAGTTAGCACTCCATTCCTTTTGTAATGGTGTGCTATTTTTTCTGGGAAAATAAGAGGAGGAAACTTTTTGATTAAGAAGTATTTTGAATTTGATGAGTTAGGAACGAACTATCGTACAGAATTCATGGCAGGATTGACGACCTTTTTAGCAATGGCTTACATATTATTCGTTAATCCCTCTATGTTGTCCCTGGCGGGTGTAGAGACCTTACCTGAGGGAATGACGCGAATGGACGAGGGGGCTGTCTTTGTTGCGACGGCTATAGCTGCTGCGGTTGGAACCCTTTTAATGGGAGTGATTGCTCGGTATCCGATTGGATTGGCTCCAGGAATGGGTTTAAACGCTTTCTTTGCCTATACCGTTGTACTCGGTTACGGAATTCCTTGGGAAACGGCCCTTGCAGGGGTTCTTGCTTCAGGACTTATTTTTATTGTTTTAACCTTATCTGGTTTACGGGAAAAGGTCATTAATGCAATTCCTGCCAATTTAAAGATGGCTGTTGGGGCAGGAATTGGCTTATTCATTGCCTTTCTAGGTTTTCAAAATGCGGGAATTATTGTTGGGGATGAAAATACCCTGGTGGCAATCGGGAACTTAACCTCACCAACGGTCTTATTAGCTATTTTTGGAATCTTTATTTCAGTGATTTTACTTTCCTTAAACATTCGTGGAGGAATCTTTTACGGAATCATTATTACAGCGATTGTGGGAATGTTCGTTGGCTTGATCGATGCACCGAGTGGATTAGGTGGAATCGTCGGGGAAGTCCCAAGTGTCGCACCGACCTTTGGAAAGGCCTTTGCCAATTTTAATCAGATCTTCACCTTAGAAATGCTGGTCGTTATTTTAACCTTCCTATTCGTTGATTTCTTCGATACTGCGGGTACCTTAGTTGCAGTTGCCACCCAGGCTGGTTTGATGAAGGATAATAAACTTCCAAGGGCAGGTCGTGCCTTACTAGCGGATTCTTCAGCTACAGTTGTTGGAGCGACCCTAGGAACGTCGACAACGACATCCTTTGTGGAGTCTACGGCTGGAGTAGGGGCAGGAGGGCGGTCTGGTTTTGCCTCGGTTGTGACGGCAGGATTTTTCCTACTTGCCCTATTCTTTTCACCTCTACTAAGTATTATTACGTCAGAGGTGACGGCGCCAGCCCTAATTATTGTCGGAGTCTTAATGGCTTCTTCCTTGAAGAAGATTGACTGGGATGATTTCGAGATTGCTGTCCCCGCCTTCCTAACGATTATCGTTATGCCGCTCTCCTATAGTATAGCGACAGGGATTGCCGTTGGATTTATCTTTTATCCAATTACTATGTTAATCAAGGGTCGAGGGAAGGAAATCCATCCGATTATGTACGGCTTGTTCGTCATCTTTATTTTATATTTTGTCTTTTTATCCTAAAAAAGGCATGAGAAAACCTTGGTGAAGGAAAATCACCAAGGTTTTTTACTGTCTATTCTTCCTGTTCTCTCCTTAGCGAAAGATAATAAGCCAGGAACATCCCTGTGCCAATCACAGAGGAGATTCCCATGGTTATATATAAGACACTTCCACCAAAGTTCTCCAGGATCCACCCACCGGCTAAGGAACCGATTATTCCAGATACGCCAAACATAACCATGTAAAAGATTAAATGCCCGGTGGATTGTAAGTTCTTCGGAATAATTTTTGAAACATAGGAAAAAGCGGCTAAATATAAGATAGCAAAGGTAAATCCATGTAAAAACTGGAAAATTAAAATATAGGTCGGATGGTCGATACTTGCGTAAAGGAACCAACGTAAGCTATAAAGAATTCCAGCAATGATCACGAAGAAAAGGGGTGGATACTTCCTAAACCAAAAGGCAGCAAGGGCGAAAACAATGGCCTCACTAATAACCCCGATAAACCAAGAAATCCCGACCAGTCTCTCTGATCCACCTAACTCACTAATGTATAAGCCGATAAAACTGTCATTGGCTCTATGGGATGATGCGATAAAGATTAAGAAAAACAAAAACAAAATAAAGGGCTTGGATTGAATGAGCCTCTTCACATCACCCAACTGAATTCCATCCTCTGTCGTCCTCACGTCCTGGAGTTTAATAGCCGCAAAGAGGGCCAAGAATCCAAAAAATAAATAGGGCCACATAATGTGCTGGATTCCAATTTGGTTAAGCACCTCCCCAATAATCAGGGAAGATACGGCAAAGCCAATGGAACCCCACATTCGAATATTCCCAAAGGAAATATTCAGTTCATCTGCCCGCCGTTGTCCAAGGCTATCACCTAAAGCTCCTACAGGATAGGAAAAGAAATAGAAAATGGACGCGACAAGGAGTATAGGAACGATTGTATGTAATTGGAAAAAGACAATTCCCGTGAATAAAAATCCGATCATACAAAGGATGATCATGGTTTTAACGGTTTTGTATTTATCACTCATATAGCCCCAAAAGGGTTGTGAAAACAAGGAAGCAAAGGGACCGATAGCCAGCACCCAGCCAATTTCCGTTCCTGATAAACCTTTATAGCGTAAATATAAGGGTAAAAAACTTAAAATAATAGTATTCGTTGCATGAAAACTAAATAAAAATGTTTTTAATGGAGCAGTAGATTCTTCTCTCTTCACTTTCTATCACCTATCTATTTTGACTTCCAATATTCGGAAATGAAGGCATCCCTTCCGGACTTTTTTCGGTCAATTAAATATTCTTTCTCATTCTTTTTATAAAAATCTTGATGATAATCCTCTGCCGGATAAAAGGTACTTGCTTCAAGGATCTCCGTAACGACCGGCTTTGAAAACTTCCCACTCTTATCTAATGCTTCCTTAGACGCTTTAGCAAGTTCCTTTTGCTTAGCGGTGTGATAAAAAATTGCTGTCCGATAAGAGTCACCTCGATCATGAAATTGTCCACCATCATCTGTCGGATCGATTTGTTGCCAAAATAAATCAAGAAGCGTCTCGTAGGAAATAACCCTAGAATCAAAGGTGATTTGAACGGCTTCATAATGTCCAGAATCTCCAGCCTTCACATCTTCATAACTAGGATTCTCCACATGTCCACCAATATATCCTGAAAGAACTTCATGAACTCCCTCCCACTGGTCAAAGGGCTTTACCATACACCAAAAACAACCCCCAGCAAAGCTGGCTAACTCTCTATCTTTACCCATTTTATGTTTCACCTCAAGTGCGTTATAATATAATAAAGTGATTATCATTATAAACTATATCATAAGAAAGAGGGAAAGAAATGATAGACACTCCCTTTGTGAATCAATTGTTTATTGGAAAAGTGAAACAGTTAGGTGACCCGGAAGCTAGTAATCCTATGGAGCGAGAATGGGAAACTGGCATGTTTAAAAAATCAACAGAAAGTAAGGTCTGGCTGACAAAAACCAACTTAATTGGTGATGCAGTCGCTGATACAAAGGTTCACGGTGGCCCGGAGAAGGCCCTCTTTGCCTATCCATTAGAACATTATCCTTACTGGAAAGAGAATTTAGACAATCCTTCGATTGGCCCTGGTGCCTTTGGAGAGAACTTATCCTTAAAATTTATGACAGAATCCGACGTCTGTATTGGGGATACATTTAAGCTTGGAAAGGCAGTCATTCAAGTATCCCAGCCAAGAAGGCCCTGCTGGAAACCGGCTAGGAGATTTAAGGTCCTCGACTTTGCCCTGCGCATTCAAAATAGTGGCTTAACCGGCTGGTATTTTAGGGTGCTCAAGGAAGGCTACATCGGGGAAGGGGAGGGACTAGAATTAAAAAGTAGACCTTACCCGGAATGGACTGTCAAGCGTACTAACGAAGTCATGTATCAGGAAAAGGATAATCTGGAGCTGACCAGGGAGCTGGCCAACTGTAAGTATTTAGCCGAAAACTGGCAAGGAACCTTAAAAAGAAGATTAAGGGGAATTGAGTCCAAGGAAGCTCGCCGAGTCTTCGGGCCAAACAAGGAAGAATAAATGAACTTCGAAACTCGAAACATTTCCTTCCTATCGGCAGGCAATCTATGATAAACTAGTAAGTAGTATGAAGTACATAAAATTTTAGGAGGAATAAGAAGTGGGTCAAGCGACAATTATTTTTGAAAATAACGAACTTGTAACAGGGAATGAACTTTTATCATCCCTCGTGAAAAACAGTAAAGCTGCTTACGAAGTCCAAGTCGTAGGCGAAGAATTACTTGTCATTGTAAAGGAAGTAAAAGAAAAGAAGCAAAAGCTAGATGAAGTAAGAATGCTTGCAGGGAATATTGCAAGGGACCTAAGTAATCGTAAGGTAGAGGGAGCTAAAGCTAAGGAAGCAGACCTTGCCGAGGCCTTTAATCAGGAAGAATCTGACACTGTAACAGCCTTTGTAGAAGGATGGCACTTAGGAGCTTATAAATTCTTAAACTATAAAACCAAGGAAGAAGCCTTTGTAACCAGCCTATCCTTTGACCAAGAGGAAGCAAGCAAGGAAGCTGCTGAAGTCGGTAAATTACGTGCAGAAGCAACCGCCTTCACAAGGGACTTAATGAATGAAATTCCAAACGTCCTACACCCAGAAAGTTTCCCAAAGGTTTTACAGGATGAATTTGCAGATACAGGTGTAGAAGTTGAGGTTTACGATAAGGCTAAATTAGAAGAAATGGAAATGAACGGTATTCTGGCCGTTGGCCGAGGAAGCAAGTATGAACCAGCCTTCGTCGAAATGACTTATAAAGGTGACGACTCAAAACCACTAGTTGCCCTGGTTGGTAAGGGTGTAACCTTTGATACCGGTGGAATTAGTCTTAAGAGCGGGCGAGACCTAAGTGACATGCGTATGGACATGGGTGGAGCTGCAGCAGTAGCCGGAGCTATGAAGTTACTCGCTTCAACCAAGGCTAAGGTGAACGTTGTTGCCCTCATTCAAATCGTAGAAAATATGCCAGACAGTCACTCACTCCTACCAGGAGAGGTCATCACCTTCAAAAACGGACATACCGTTCAAGTTGGAAATACAGATGCTGAAGGACGCCTGATCCTAGCCGACGGATTAATTCGCGCCGGAGAATTAGAAGCGGACTATGTCTTTGATATCGCCACCTTAACCGGTGCTGTTGTCATGGCTCTCGGTACAAGTGTTGGGGGAATCTTCGGAGACGAAGAGCTCCTAGACGAGATGAAGCAAGTAGGAGACCAGAACGGAGACCGCGTCTGGCCACTACCTCTCATTGAAGATTATGAGAGCTCCCTAGACAGTGACTACGCAGACTTCAGTAACATCAGTAACCGTCCTTACGCAGGATCAATTACAGCCGGACTCTTCTTACGCAAGTTCGTTCACGACTCAGCCAAGTGGATTCACGTCGACAAGGCAGGACGCATGGACGGCAAGGACAAGGGCTATTATGCAAAAGGTGCCCCAGGCTTCGGCGCAAGACTCCTAGCCGACTTTACTGAGCACGTATCTAAATAAAATGAACAATGGGATTAGAGGTGCCTACACCTTCTAATCCCACTTTTTTACTTGTAAAATAAATCGTTAATTTTTGTCGGCTCAATTTGTTCCCGGTCCTGATAAATTCGCATATTTCCAGCAGAAACTTCATCGATAAGCATAAGCTCTCCCGTTTCCGGATCACGACCGAATTCGAATTTAATGTCATATAGCTCTAAACCCTTTTGGGCAAAGGAGTCTTTGACGATAGTAGACACTCGCCCTGTTAAGTCCATGATCGTCTTATATTCCTCTTCGGTGAGAATATCTAAAGCAATCAGTGCTGCTTCTGAAATGGGTGGATCTTTACGCTTATCATCCTTAATTGTAAATTCAATAATCCCACCGAGGTCATCATGTTCATCGCAATAATCACCATATCTTCTTAAAAAACTACCTACAGCACGGTATCTAACGATTACTTCTAAACCATTACCAAGCATGGAAGCTTTTTTAACCCTTAATTGTGCTTCATCGATATTTGAGGATACATAGTGGGTTGGAATCTTTTCTTCTTTGAACTTTTCAAAGAAATGGGTCGTTAATTTAACATTTGCCTGGCCGGATCCGGGAATTGTTAAACCTACAGTATCTGCTCCAGGATCAAAGACACCATCTACCCCCGTTGCGTCATCCTTAAATTGCAGCAATACCTGCTTGTCGTCAATTTCATATACGTCTTTCGTTTTTCCAGTGTAAAGTTTTTTCATAACTTGGTCCTTTCGATTAATATGCTTGTTGTTAAAAGTATAACTGAAAAGGGCAAATAAATCTAAAGGTTTATCACTAGGTAGATCCTATAGGTTTGGCTGTTCACATTTTGGACGAAAACTATTGAAGTATTTGTTACAATAAGGTTTAACCCCTATGGAGTAATGGGTATTTTTAATATAATAAGGATAAGTAGGAGTGTTCGGAAATGCTAACAGATCAGATGGTCCAAAAGTTACGAGATATTGTCGGTCAGGAAAATGTGGACGTGAATGAAGCGAGTTTATTAGCCTATTCGTATGATTCTACCGCTCAGTATCAAGCCTTACCGGATGCGGTAGTTGCTCCTCGAAATAAGGAGGAGGCTGCTAGGATCGTCAGCTTTTGTAATGAAGCGCATATCCCAATTGTGCCAAGAGGTTCGGGGACGAATTTATGTGCGGGGACGACGCCCCTTGAAGGTGGGATCGTTTTACTGTTTAAGCATATGAATAAGATTTTGGAAATAGATGAAGATAACCTAACAGCAAGAGTTCAACCTGGTGTCATTACAAAGGATTTAAGTGATGCCGTTGAGGCAAGAGCTTTGTTTTATCCGCCAGATCCTGGATCAATGCATATCTCCCAAATCGGTGGCAACATAAGTGAGAATTCGGGGGGATTACGAGGTTTAAAATATGGCGTCACTGGAGACTATGTTCTAGGCCTTGAAGTAATATTGCCGACCGGGGAATTGATCAGGACTGGCGGTAAATTAGCTAAAGATGTAGCCGGCTATGATTTGACCAGTCTGTATGTTGGTTCAGAGGGTACCTTAGGAATTATTACGGAAGCTACTCTAAAGTTAATCCCTAAGCCAAGCTATAAGCAAACCATGTTAGCTCTGTTTCATGATCTTGAAGCGGCGGCAGAGACTGTATCTGCCATTATTGCTAACAGAATCATTCCGGCTACCTTAGAATTTTTAGATCGGGCGACGGTTCGTGTCGTTGAAGACTACGCTCAAATCGGCTTACCTTTAGAAGCAGAAGCTATTTTAATGATTGAACAGGACGGAGAAGAAATGCTTGTTCAAAAGGATATCAAAAAAATTGCGGATCTGTGTCAAGAAAATGAGGCCTTTGACGTGTATGTAGCTAAAACGGAAGCGGAGGCAGAATCCCTCTTAACGGCAAGACGTTCCGCTTTATCAGCCTTATCAAGATTAAAGCCGACAACGATATTAGAAGATGCAACGGTACCGAGATCTGAAATAGCGAATATGGTCAGGGCTATTACTAAGATTGCTAAAAAATATAATGTTACGATTTGTACTTTTGGCCATGCGGGGGACGGGAATTTACACCCTACTTGCTTGACGGATATAAGGGATGCGGAAGAAATCGAACGAGTAGAAAAAGCCTTCGCAGAAATTTTCCGGGAGGCGATAAAGCTCGGTGGTACGATTACTGGAGAACATGGTGTTGGTGTGATGAAGCGAGCCTTTTTACCTTTAAAGGTTGGCGAGGCGGGTGTAGAAGCTATGAGACAAATTAAACTTGCCCTAGACCCGAATAACATTATGAATCCTGGGAAGATGTTCACGACAGAAAAGAGAAGAAGGGTGGTCGTGGACAAATGAAAACAACGAAGGAACAAGCTAGTTTACGAAAAGCTTTTAAAGAACACATAGATTATGATGAATTGCTAAATTGTACAAGGTGCGGCTTTTGCTTACCAAGTTGTCCAACCTATGCGCAAACCGGTAATGATGAAGTACACTCACCCCGGGGAAGAATTGCTTTAATGAAGGGTGTCGTGGATGGTTTAATAGAGGTTACAGAAGAAGTGAAAGAATCAATAGACCTTTGTCTCGGTTGCCGAGCCTGTGAGCCGGTCTGTCCTTCAGGGGTTAAATTTGGCCAACTCTTAGAACAGGCGAGGGAAGCGATTTATCAAACGAAAAAACCCTCTGTAAAGGAAAGAGTCCTTCGCAATCTAGCCTTTGAAAGGGTCTTTCCAAGGCATGAACGAATGATTTCGACGGTTGGATTACTTAGATTTTATCAGCAATCCGGTCTTCAAAGAGTAACGAGAAAATTAGGGATATTAAAGTTTTTCCCTGAACCAATGGAAACGATGGAAAGGGTTTTACCCTTAGTCCCAAAGAGAAAAGAGATGAAACATCGACCATCCAGAATAAAGGCTAAAGGAGAGAGTCGAATGAATGTAGCCTTTTTCTCAGGATGTTTAATGGATACGATGTTTTTAAGGATAAATCATGATACTACAAAACTCCTTCAATATGCCGGATGTAACATCGTCGTTCCTGAAGCACAAGTTTGTTGCGGGGCTTTACATGGTCATAGTGGGGAAGGAAACCGGGCGAGGGAAATGGCGAAGGAAAATATAATGGCCTTTGAAGAAGCGGAGGTCGATTACATTATTACGAACGCCGGAGGATGTGGGGCCTTCTTGGTGGAATATGAAAATTTGCTAAAGGAGGATCCTGTCTGGAGCAAACGCGCCAAAGCCTTCACGGAAAAAATTAGGGATATCACATCGATTTTAGTGGAATTAGATTTCCATCAAAAGCCTTTATCCCTTAAGAATCAGTGGATAACTTATCAAGATTCTTGTCATTTAAGAAATGGTCAAAGGGTTTATGAGGATCCAAGAAAGTTGCTAAGGTCCATTAAAGGATCCCACTATATCGAAATGGAGCAGGCAGATCAGTGTTGTGGTTCTGCTGGTATTTATAACCTTGTTCAATCTGAAATGGCAATGAAAATTTTAGATGATAAAATGAAGAAAGTGAAGTATACGGAGGCCAAGGTGATTGTAACGACAAATCCTGGTTGCCTACTTCAAATGAAATTAGGGATTGAGCGGGAAGGGCTCTCAGACCATATCAAGGCTATCCATATCGTTGAATTACTGGTAGAAGCCTTTGAACAGGGGAATGAACAAAGTAGCTAATCAAGAAATTAGGGGGTTGTTTAGTGGAGAGGATACCACTTACTTCGTTTATGAATATTATTCAAGAGATTGTACCTAAGGATACGTCGATTGCTATCGCAAACAAGAAGCAGTTTATTCATTATGAACCAAGTGAGCGAATCGATTTAAATATTCGTCCTGGGGATGACATTGATGAGGAGACCGTAACGTATAAAGCTTTAATGAATCAACGGAAAATATCGGAATTTAAGGATGAACGATTGTTTGGAATGCCTTATTATGGGATATCGATTCCTTTATTAACTGAGGAGGGTCCTCTTGGCTGCATTACAGCAATTTTGCCCCAAAGACATAATTATTTTCCAACAGAAATCATGACGATTAGAACTGAGGATCGTTGGATACCTGTTCCCTTCTCAGAGGTTATTTCTTTAGAAGCTGTTCATCGTCGTACGAAGATTAGATCAATAAGGGAGGTTGGGAATCATAAGTATAATTTAACGGAGCTAGAATTTATGCTGCCGAGTGATAGGTTTATTCGTTGTCATCGTTCTTATATTGTAAATATTAATCATATCCTAGAGATTCATCCGGATTCCCATTCAACCTTTATGTTAATTATGAAAAATGGGATAAGGGTTCCTGTAAGTCAGACCTATGCAAGAAATTTTAGACGATTAATGCATTTTTAACTAAAAGTGACAACTTTTTGACAGGTCTATTCTGCTTCATGTATGAAATTCTGTTCTTTAAACGGAATAAAAGCCCTTTCATTCAAAAACAGATGAAGGCTACCAATAAAATTGATAACATTTGAGATAGGGAAAATAATAAAGGTAGGTGTTTAGCATGACCAGAGAGATTAAGAAGTATATAAAAATTCCAGAGTTACAAAATCGAATCGTAAAGGCAGATGACGTAGCTTCTTGGATTGAGGACGGTATGACTTTAGGTTTAAGTGGCTTTACACGGGCGGGGGATGCGAAGGCGGTACCCTTTGCCTTAATTGAAAGGGCAAAGAAGGATCCATTATCTGTTAATGTTTATACGGGAGCATCTTTAGGGTCGGACATAGATAAAATGTTAGCAGAAGTAGGTCTTGTGAATAAGCGTATTCCTTTCCAAGCGGACCGGACAATGAGAGGAAAAATCAATGAAGGTGAAATGCTCTTTATGGATCATCATCTGTCCCACATGGCAGAGGGGATCCGTTCAGGTGTCTTGGGAGAAATTGATTATGCGGTTATTGAAGCCATTAAAATTACTGAGGACGGCTTCATTATTCCGACAACCTCTGTAGGAAATTCTTCTATTTTTGTAGAGAAGGCCAGGAAGGTCATTATTGAATTAAATACGGCCCATCCGGAATCTCTAGAGGGGGTCCATGATATTTACGAAGTGGCGGAACAGGGAAGTAGAGAGCCGATTCCTTTAACAAGAGTGTCTGATCGAATTGGAGATCGAGGCATTAAGATTGACCCGAAAAAAGTAGCTGGGATTGTCTTTACAGAGTTTAAGGATTCAGCATCAACCATCCTACCACCGGATGAAGAGACGGATCAAATAGCTGCTCATTTAATTGACTTTTTAAAGCAGGAAGTTGAGGAAGGTAGACTAACCAAGCAGTTAGCACCTTTACAATCTGGGATTGGAACAGTTGCCAATGCTGTCTTATACGGTCTTTTAGAGACAGACTTTGAGGATTTAGAAGTATATTCTGAAGTCTTACAGGACGCTGTTTTTGATTTACTCGATCAAGGTAAAGTAAAATATGCCTCGGCCTGTTCGATTACCTTGTCTGAAGAGAAGATGGACCAAGTCTTTAACAACTTTGAGGAATATAAGGATAAATTAATTTTACGTCCTCAGGAAATATCAAATCATCCAGAAATTATCAGACGACTTGGACTTATTTCTATTAATACAGCCATTGAGGTAGATATTTACGGAAATGTTAATTCAACCCATGTAGGTGGGTCAAAGATGATGAATGGTATTGGTGGTTCTGGAGACTTTGCGAGGAATGCTCGGCTTGCGATTTTCGTGACCAAATCCTTGGCGAAAAATGGCGACATTTCAAGTATTGTTCCTTTTGTTTCCCATGTGGATCATACGGAGCATGATGTGGATGTTATTGTGACGGAGCAGGGCTATGCAGATCTTCGCGGGATGTCTCCGGTGGAGAGGGCGCATGCGATTATTGAAAATTGTATCCATCCGAGTTACCGTAAGCAGATGCTGGATTACTTTAATATGGCAAGACTGCGTGGTGGGCATACGCCGCATGTGCTTGAGGAGGCCTTTTCCTGGCATGTTAATTTAGCTCAGAATGGTACAATGCGAAAGCAAACACCTTCTAAAATATAAGGGGTTTGTTGGGAAGAAATTTTTAATGAAATATGAGTAGCGTGAAAAAAGCTACAGAAATATCCTGTCCCTTCCTTTAGGAGCGACAGGATATTTTTTCGCTTTGCTAGTTCAACTTTATTTAAACTTAGTGTTTTGTTCCAGTCTCTAGATGGAAAGATGAAATCAGCTAAAAGATAATTGGGTTGAAGCTTGCATGTTTTACGTTAAAATGGATATAGATAAGAAAAGGGGAGGACTGTCATCCTCCTTCTTACAGCCTCAGCCGTACAGGCGGTGGTTGTCATAATTTACTTCTTGCGAGAACCACCCTTCTTGTCACGGCCTGGTACTGCACCCCTAAAGTTAGAGTCAAATACTAACTTTAGGGGTGTTTTAATATGGCTAAATATAGCTATGAATTTAAGTTGAAGGTTGTGCAATCATTGCAGCTAGCTAATTAGAATAAGCAATAAAAACAAGAAGCCATCTTCGCTCTTGTTTTTTAGTATTTATGTTTCTTAACCAAGCATAAAGGTCAGCAAATCTAGCTTTGAAAAAAACTAAATCCTATCTACTTAATGTGTGTCAAAGAGTTCTTGGATCTCTTTTTTATCCTTTGTGGTTTGTAGGGCAAGCATTAAGAGGATTCTTGCCTTTTGTGGGGAAAGGTTGTCTGCGGTGATTGCGTCTAAGAAGGCATAATGGTCAATATACACCACCTCACCACTTCCGACCCGGCTGGACCTGACGATGAATAATCCCTTTTCCTCGGCCTTAGCTAGGGCCAGGTCTTCTTCCTTTGAAAACCTGCCAGCTCCTGTACCCGCCATGACGATTCCCGCATAATTTTCATCCTGGGCGATATAATGAATAATATCTCCCCTTGCTCCGGCATGGGAATAGACAATAGCGATATCCTTGATCCCACTCATATTTACTTTCCTCAAATGGGAGGAATTCGTATGTTTCCTTAAGGGTTCTTGATAGTAAGAGACCTTTCCGTCGGCTTGGATGAAACCGAGACAGCCTAATTCCCTTGCCTGAAAGGCTCCTAGGGCGTAAGTGTTTGACTTTGTTACGTCCCGGGCGCTAGTGATCTGTCCATTTAAAAGGACCAGGACTCCTTTTCCAGCAGATTCCTCGGCGCTAGCGACTTGCACGGCATGTAGAAGGTTGATAAAGACGTCACTACTGATTGCAGAAAAGGGTCTTTGCGCCCCGGTTAAGACGATGGGCTTAGAAGTATCCACTGTCAAATGGAGGAAATAAGCCGTTTCTTCCAGAGTGTTGGTTCCATGGGTAATAACAATCCCATCATAATCCTCATCCTGCAAAGAATTATGAATAATTTCCCTTAAAGCAAGCCAGTGACTGGTCTGAATGGCCGTGCTGCTCACATTGTCTAGCTGGCTAAAGGAAAGCTCAGCAAGGCTCTTTATTTCAGGAATTGCCTCAAGAATTTCTTCTCCACTTAACTTTCCAGACACATAATCCTTTAAGTCTAATCGATCCTTCCCAAGGGCAGAAATTGTTCCCCCTAGGGAGATGACTTTAATTTTTTTCAAGATTGATAACCCCCTTTCTATAAAAGTATATCGAAGATTTCTTAAAAAGAAACGGAAACTACATGGCTAATCTATCCAATTCCTATTGCAGAGCTTCTGTGATAAAGTGAATATAGTGAAAAATGGGAAAGGGGACCATCATATAGACCTGCGGTAATATGTCAATGGAAAATAAATAATTATTTGATTATCAAGGTACAATTTGCTTAAAAAAAGCAACACTAAACTAAACCAGTAAATAAATTGGAATTACTGGTATTGATTAAA
>Ga0079226_10001882_pt1 | contig 16091 bp, 12 predicted proteins | sample Poulit2014_FD_76345 | JGI IMG/M metagenome (GOLD analysis project Ga0079226, IMG submission 76345) | Agricultural soil microbial communities from Georgia to study Nitrogen management - Poultry litter 2014 | ecosystem: Environmental > Terrestrial > Soil > Agricultural land | place: USA: Georgia...
TAGTCTAATTGCGAAAGGAATGAGTATCAATTTAAATAATGGAAATTTATGAGCAGTCCTAATATTCTACTGATATTAAATGACGATATGGGGTTTTCAGATCTCGGTTGTTATGGCGGAGAAATGAACACTCCCAACTTAAATAAATTAGCCCAGAATGGCCTTCGCTTTTCTCAGTTTTATAATACAGCTCGGTGTAGTCCTTCACGCGCTTCATTGCTTACGGGGCTGCATCCCCACCAAGTGGATATTGGAGTATTAACGTACGACCAAGGTCCGGAAGGCTATGCTGGGGATTTGAGCAAAAACTGTGTAACAATTCCAGAAGTGCTTAAAGAAAGTGGATACAGTACCTATATGAGCGGGAAATGGCATGTGGCACGCGAATTAAACGAGCCTACAGACTCATGGCCATTGCAGCGTGGATTTGATCGGTTTTACGGAACGATTATCGGGGCTGGCAGTTATTACGACCCCAATACGCTGACACGGGGAAATATAAATATTGAAGAAGAGCCTAAACAAGAGGATAATTTTTATTATACCGATGCTATCAGTGACCAAGCTGTACAATTTATAAAGAAACATGCAGCAAAAGATGATGATAATCCGTTTTTTCAATATGTGGCTTATACGGCTCCACATTGGCCGCTTCATGCTCATGAAGATGATATTGCTAAATATGAAGGACGTTTTGATGACGGCTGGGATAAGTTGCGCGAACAGCGGATGCAGCGGTTAGTGGATATAGGTATTGTTGAATCATCCTGGGCTTTGTCTGACCGCGATCCTACGCAGCCAGAATGGGAGTCTGCGGAAAATAAAGAGTGGCTCAAGCGCCGCATGGAAGTATATGCCGCCCAAATTGACCGCATGGACCAAGGAATTGGCAGAATCATCAATAGCCTTGAAGAAACGGGACAACTGGAGAATACCTTAATTATATTTCTTTCCGATAACGGAGCATGTGCAGAAGACATTCCAACCGGAGTAACAAAAGAAGAGATGGTGGAGAATCTTCAGCTTGCGCGCTCCAAAACCCGAAAAGGTGAGGAAGTCCAGTTTGGCAATGATCCGGATATTATGCCGGGCCCCGAGAACACCTATCAAAGTTACGGAAGGGCATGGGCTAATCTTTCTAATACCCCCTTCCGCTTTTATAAACACTGGGTTCATGAAGGCGGTATTGCTACACCATTAATTATGCACTGGCCGGATAAAATCCAGGATTCAGGAGGTTTGCGACACTCCCCCGGCCAGCTTCCGGATATAATGGCTACTATTGTTGAAGTGGCTGATGGCAACTATCCTGGAACTTATGACGGGCATGATATTTTACCCTTAGAAGGGGAGAGTTTGGTTCCGTTATTTCGTGAGGACCAACGAAATCGCGACCCGTTATACTGGGAACATGAGGGCAATGCGGCTATTCGCAAAGGCAAATGGAAATTAGTGAAGGATTATCCAAATGACTGGGAGCTCTATGACATGCAGGACGACCGTACCGAACTCAGTGATTTATCTGAACAATATCCGGACAGGGTAAAGAATATGATTGATGAATATGAAAACTGGGCTGACCGTTGCGGGGTAATCCCAAGAGAAAAAATTTTACAGCTAATGAAAGACGATCAGTCCCGGGAAGCTTTTTGGGAAAAAGATTAAGTTGCCAGCAGAATACGGGTTCGTCCATAATTATGATTTTCTGAATTTGTAAATGCTAACATTTTCAGTTAAGGTGAGATAACGTTATCAAGGTTGAATACAGTCAAGGCCCCGGATGGGGAAAATACGCAAAAAAGGTATTATTTTGGAACTGGATTACTTGGGTAATGAACTTTATGGACCGGGGACTTATTGGTCCGTTGCTCCCTCTGATTATTCCTTACTTTGGACTATCAAAAACCCAGGCTGGCACCTTAGTTTCTCTGTTTTTTGTGGGGTATTTATCTACTTTTATAGGGGGGATATTGTCTGATAAATATGGTCGTAAAAAGGTAGTGGCGCCCTCCGTTGTTGGATTTGGCCTAGTAACGACTATAACAGGTGCGGTAAATTCTGCAGTCAGCTTAGGAATAGTCAGGATTTTGACAGGAGTATTTGAAGGGTTTCAATATCCTGCATCGGCTGCTTGGGTCAGTGAGACTTACCGGCATGAAAACCGGGGTTGGGCATTGGGGATCTGGGAAACAGGGTATAGTATAGGTACGCTGCTGGGTACCTTGTTAGCAACCCTCCTAGGTGCTTGGTTAAGCTGGCGGGCCCCTTGGGTAGCTGCTGGAGTTTTGAGCGTTATTGTTGGACTTTTTATGGCTAAATATGCCGTTGAACGTCCACGGGAAGAGACACCCGGTTACGACGAACAGATAACTTTGGGAAAACAAAAGAAGCCCGAATTTTTAGATGTATTACGTATTCGAAATGTTTGGGTTGTCTTTGTGTTGCACGGACTATACAACTTCACTTTTTGGATGGCAGCAACCTGGCTCCCAGATTATGTGATAGAGGTAAAGAATATGGAGTTTATTGGTGGAGGGCTCTTAACGACTGTATTGTTTGGAGGGATTTCTATTGGCTTGGTTCTGAATGGCTATTTATCAGATATGGTAGGTCGCATTAAATCGATTAGTTTAATGTCAGGCCTGGCAGGTATTGCTATGCTGATCTTTACTCAACTTTCTGATCCGGTGCTTATATTTATATTTGTTGCCTTGGCCGGGATTTTGGGAGCCTACATCTCTCAGGTTATAGCTCTTGTAACCGATGCTACCGACCCAGCTATTACAGGAACTGCTTTTGGAGTTGCCCTGTTTGGAGGCGAAGTGGGGGCAATACTGGGACCCATTACCGGAGGATTTATTGCAGATCATTTTGGGTTTCAACAAGCTATTTATACCCTGCCGGTTACATTATTTGCAGCCTGTATATTAGTTTGGCTTGCCAATGATAAACAATTTGAAACTGAGGAATAAAAGGCTGCTGTTGTGTAAAAATACGGAAATAAAAAGATGATATGATTATTTGCCAAAGGCGGGAACTGAGTTGCCTTCGTTTGCAAAATAGTAAATATGTGGAATTAATCTTTGGGACGGTAATTTTAAACAGGGTTAATTTCTATATATGTAAGGTAGCTTCATAAAACCTTAAAAATTGCCATCATTATTCAGTTAAATAATTTTATAGAAATGGCTATTGCTTTAAAAAAGAGTCCATTTCTCCCGATCCTTTAAAAGAAAAAAGAATGACAGCCGGGATTTGGCCAGGCTCCCTGCAAATTAATCAGAAGAATGATAACGGAAATTTTATTCAAGATTCTTTGCTTTCTAAAACCATTTTATTCTTGTTCCTGTTGTTTGCATGAATAATTGGTATTACTTTTGAATACCGGTTGATAATTTTAAGGATTCGTTAATTATATGATAATGTTGATATGGGCATAGAAAAATAAAACATATTGGTTTATGGAAAACAAAGATCATTGTTGTACACCCAATCGGGAAGCCAATTCATCTGATCAGAAAATTATGGATAAGGCAGCTCACATATTAACGGCTGAACAAACTCCTGAATCCGATAATATGGTTTTAATAAAAGGTGGAAACTTTCTAATGGGAACTGATTCCAGGGAGGGATTCCCGGAGGACGGGGAAGGACCAGTGCGGGAAGTACAGATTGATTCCTTTTTGATTGACGAAACCGCTGTAACCAATGCAGAGTTTAATCATTTTGTTAATGAAACGGGATATAAAACGGAAGCCGAACGATTTGGCTGGTCGTTCGTCTTTCATCGTTTTTTGTCGGTGGAACAATTAGCCAAAGATTTATCATCACCTCCAGAAACATCCTGGTGGAAAGGCGTAGAAGGAGCCCGATGGGATCGTCCCGAGGGGCCCGGTAGTGATATCAGCGGTCGAATGAATCATCCGGTTGTGCATATTTCCTGGAATGATGCGGTCGCCTACTGTAAATGGGCTGGAAAGCGGATACCAACAGAAGCTGAGTGGGAATATGCCGCCCGAGGTGGGCTGGAGCAGGCAAAATACCCGTGGGGGGATGAATTGTTGACAGAAGGGAAACATCATTGTAATGTTTGGCAGGGCGATTTTCCGGATATAAATACTAAAGAAGACGGATATGCCGGAACGGCTCCGGTTGATGCCTTTCCTCCAAATGGGTATGGTTTATATAATGTGTCCGGAAACGTTTGGGAGTGGTGCAGCGACTGGTTTAGTCGTTCATACCCGCTTTTGCGTATTAGCGACAATCCACAGGGACCCGGCAAAGGCGATGCAAAAGTGATTCGCGGTGGCTCTTATCTGTGTCACAAATCCTATTGTAATCGATATCGGGTAGCCGCCCGAACAGCCAACACGCCGGACAGTTCAACCGGAAATATGGGTTTTCGATGCGTTAAAGATGTTTAAGTTCTATCAAATACTAAAAGACTGGAGCTTTAACTCATATGAATAAGTTAACATCCTTTTTATTACTGTTTGCTGTTTGGTGGTCCGGTTTGTCAGGATGTTCCAAAATTTCTGGCAAGAATTCATCTTTTGATAAACCTAATATTGTATTTCTGATATCAGACGACCAAAGTGCCGTAGATTTGGGGGTCTACGGGAATCAGTATATACAGACCCCTAATTTGGATCAGCTTGCTTCGGAAGGTATGCTATTCAACCGGGCTTATGCCACCAGTCCTTCTTGTAGTCCGAGCCGTACATCAATCCTTACAGGTATGTTTCCTGCCGATGCTCAAGCTTCCCGATTGCATGCCAAAGCACCACAAAAAAATCCAAACTTGATAAAGCTTTTGAATCAGCAGGGATATTATACGGGGGCTTATCGAAAGGTGCATCAGCCAAGTGTTAAAGATGATTTTGATTTTTACGGGGACGGGGACGAGTCTTTTGAATCCTTTTTTGATCAGCTTTCCGGTAATCAGCCTTTTTTCCTGTTGTTCGGTTCTCACGATCCCCATCGGCCTTATCACCCAGATCAGATTGAAAATAATTACGGACCGGAGGATGTTGCGGTGCCGGACTACTTGCCGGATACTCCCAAGGTACGTCGCGATTTGGCGAACTATTATGATAAAATTGCTCGGTTTGACCGAGAAAGCGGTAAACTGTTAAACTTGCTGAAAGAACGTGGATTGGATGATAATACAATGGTTGTGATGACCAGCGACCAAGGAATGCCGTTTCCAAGAGCTAAAGGAACGCTGTACGAAGCTGGTCTACGAGTGCCGCTTATTATCCGTTGGCCGGGCGTCGTTTCGTCCGGAGTCAGGTCTGGGGCCATGGTCTCGCTCATCGATTTAACGAGCACTTGGTTGGAGGCAGCTGGAATTAATGCTCCGGAAAGTATGAGCCAATCTCATTCATTGCTGCCGATATTGACCGGCGAACAAGACCGTATCAGAACATATGTTTACGCCGAGCGCGACTGGCATGACAACTGGGATCCGATGCGAACCATCATTGGTAAACGGTATAAACTGATCCAGCGGTATCGCCCCGGGTTTCCTTATACGCCGACATTAGACATACAGAATTCTCCAACTTATATGGAAATACAACGGCTGCAAGTCCAAGACCGATTGAAGGGAGTTATGAGTTGGTATAGTAGGTATAGTGATTCTGCTCGTTCTGTGGTTGAGTTGTATGATTTAGAGAATGACGAGGGGGAATGGAATAATTTGGCACTTGATTCCAGCTATCAGGACCGTCTCCTTCATTTACAGCTGGAGCTTGGGAAATGGATGGATGAAATACACGACTTTTTGCCGCCGCCTAAAACAGCATTCCCCGGCGGACCGGAATCAGACTATAATAAATATATTGACCCTTTAGATTCAGATTCGGTATAAAAATTAAAATCTTTAATAAGATTGAGGGCAAAGGTAAGAAGACTGATAATGGAGGTTCTATTTGGTCTCAATCCAAGGGTTAAACTCTTTTCAGAACAGACTATCTTAGATAACAGAGACCTTTGTTCTCAGTGTTCAATCCGCTTTAATTCTTCTTCGGTCCAGTGACTCTTGCGTCTGCTGGTAGCTCCTCGCACGTCTTTTACTTTAGGTGGATGCACAGGTGAAGCCTCGTGCCGCCAGGCTCTTCTTAGATATGTGAGTATCGAAGCTATTTCTTTATCGGAGTATTGATTTTTAAATGCGGGCATCTGCATTTTTTCTCCTTTCTTGCCATTTAATAGTATACGGATAAGGTCTCTTTTATCGCCTATAACCCATTTTGATTCGACTAAGTTAGCGCCCATTCCTTTAAATCCTTTACCGTTTTCCCGGTGACAAGATGCACAGGTTGCCTCATATAAATTTCTGCCTTTACTAAAGCGCTTTTTTTCTTTTGCTGATAATGGTTTTTGTTTTGGCTCCTTTTTGGGTTTCCCTGGCCAGCTAAGACGATCCAGGATGCTATTGATACGCTTTGCTATATCCCCATTTTCAGATTTAGCAACAGCAAGTAGCTGGGTCGGTTGCTGGTTAAGTTTGAAATAATGATTGGAAGATGATTTAGGAGCTACCTCTTCCAGTGCTGTTAAAAGCACGTTGCGCTTCCACTTGGGCCATTCCTTATCACCAATCCTATTAAGTAGTTTATCGATGTGAGAATCCGTCCTAAATAATACGTTAGCTAATGATTTAGCCATAGAAATCATATTGATATCATCCTCTTCAAACCGTTTATACAATTGGTCTAAGAAATTAAATTCGTGGTTTGATAAGCCGCTGATGACCAGGGATCTAATTATAGGGTCATTCCCATAGCGTTTTGTAAGTTTAATTAAAGCAGGTATACGGCTTCCAAGCGGAAATTCCCCCACAGAAGCCGCAAGCTGCCGCTGTACAATAGATGAAGAATCAGTTATTAGTTTCATTACTTCATTCCTGACCGAGCTGTCTGTTTCAGCTAGTATTGGTTCTGCCATTCGAATAGCTGCTGCCCGAATATGGGGAGATGGATCGGATAAAGCTGATTCTATTATGGAACGGTCTGCCTTATCAAGTCCATCGAGTGTCCACAGTGCATGCAGGCGGACATAGCCGGTATCACTGTTTGTTACCAATTCACGGAGTTTAGGGATAATACCATTCGGTTGGCGCTCTACCAAAAGCCGCTGCGCCGTATCACGCCACCAGCCATTAGGATGCTTCAGAGCGGAGATCAGCTCTCCGGGTTTTTTAGATGATAGCTGAGGCTTTGGACCGGGTTTATTTGATTTATGGGTGATCCGATAAATTCTACCTGCTTCTAATGGTTCTTCAAGTCCGCGGTGCTCAATTTCAGATCTTAAATAATCTGTAAGATAAGTTTTATGCTGAATAATACCTCGATACATATCCAATATATAAAGGGTTCCATCGGGGGCTGAGTATATATTTACCGGACGAAACCGTTCGTCAGTGGATGTGAGAAAATCCGTCTGAAGGTCTTCATAGGGATTGTACCCCAAAAGCGTGCCGTCATTCTTTTTTTTGACTACTAGTCGTTGGATAAGGTTGCCGGCCGGTTCAGGTACAAAAATGTTATTTAATAACTCTTCAGGCAGGCGATCGCCCCGATAGGCAGCCAGCGAACTACCCGCAGTATAATGGGCTAATGTACCGTCATCGCGCAGAACCCCCTCGCGGTATCCCCGATTAACTCCAGGAGTAGGATGTACCGGCCATACCGTTTTATTCTTTGAGATCGATTCATAAATGCCATGGTATGAACGCGAATCTTTATTGCGCATATAATAATGCGGAGAAATATAATCTACATAAAGAGGATTCGAATTATTATTACGATAAATGCGACCATGATTGTCCATCGTTATGCCCCACTGGCCCAGACTGGGCACCTTGCTGTATTGTAACTGATCATCATGAACCCTAAAGCGACCCTCATAACCCGTATTATGAATCCAGTTATCGATTCCCCACATCAGACCATTTGAATTGTGCTCAGGATTTCTCGAGGAGTCCCCAAAATCATCTCTTATCTTTTGTACGGTATCTGCCTGTAGATTCCCGGTGGTATCACATGCTGCGTATAAGAAAGGAGGAGCCCCGACAAGTACTTGGTTATCCAAAACTTTAATTGCCCGGGGTAGAACGAGGTTATCCAGGAAAACAGTCCTATTATCTATTTTCCCGTCCCCGGTGGTGTCCTCAAGTACGACAATTCTGCCGGTGGGTTTATTTTCTCCTTTTCCCTCGGTGTTCGGCATAAAGCTGGGCATCTCAACGACCCATAGCCTGCCATCTGCGTCGAAGTCCATGGCTACGGGGGCTATAACTCGTGGTTCACTGGCCACCAGTTCAATATCATAACCGGGGGGCAGAAAAAAGGTATCCAGTGCTTCTTCAGGAGAAAGTATGGGTGAATCCTTGGGATTAGTCTGAATCTGTGGTGGCCATTCTTGTTTATGACAAGCTGTGGCTAAAAAACAAACTGCAAGGATTAAAACAAACAGATACAAGTGCTTTGAGGGCAAGGTTATACTGGATGGCCTCATTTTGTTTAAATTACCGGTTGTAATGATTTCAAGATGTGATTACTGGGAAATGTAACTAATTCTAAAAAGCCCTTGGAAAGAATCACTTTTGAATGCAAATATACAAGGAGGTTATCTAAAGAATAAATTTATTATGACCTGAATGTTTCAGTTGTGGCAAGTTGTCATTAATATTATTTATTGACCATAAATAATTTGGCATATATCCGCTGGAAGTCAAATCAAGAAAAAATATCTTCAATTTGTATAACCTTTTGTTCGGTTCCGGCTTGGTATAATGCTTCTACAATAGCCAGTGAATGCAGACTCTCTTTGCCTGAGACCATGGGTGTTGTATTATTATAAAATGAGTCCAGTATGGCATTATATTGGCTTTTGTGATTTTGGTGAGTCATTCCAGAAAGGGGACTGGAAGCACCCGCTGCATTCTCAGTTTTACTTGGTACATCAGATTCACCATGATCACTTAATTGTTTATGAAGAACATTGCCTTTAAGTAAAAGTGTGCCTTTTGTGCCATTAATTTCGATTTCCCGTTCCTGGGGGGGCGTAATTGAGGTTGAGGCCTGAAAGACTCCGAGAGCTCCATTTTTAAACTTAAGACAAGCAACAGCATTATCCTCAGCTTCCATGCCATCATGGGTGAACGTCCCCTTAAAAGCGGTTATGGACTCCACTTTTCCAGCGACCCACTGCAAGAGATCAACGGTATGGATCGATTGATTAATAACGGCCCCACCGCCATCGAGTGCAAAAGTCCCGCGCCATGAGGAGTTGTTGTAATACTCTTGGTCACGATACCATTTTACAGAGGCATGGGCCATAAGAGGAGCTCCAATTGTTTGTGCCTCCATATGCTTTTTCATTTCAATGACTTCAGGGATGAACCGGTTTTGATAGATAACGGCAAGCTCCACTTCATTCTTTTTGCATGTTTTGATGAGCGTTTGACCTCTTTCTACCGTGATTTCAATAGGTTTTTCAATGATTAGATACTTACCTGCTTCGGCGGCCTGTAGTCCATATTCCAAATGGGTTCCTGTGGGAGTACAAATCGCAACAATATCTAATGCTGGATCTCCTAAAAATTTTTTATAGGAAGTGTATGATTTAATATCATATTGTAATCCAAACTCTTCTACCGTTGACTCTGTTCTGCTGAATGCCGCAATGAGATTACCTTTTTCTGTTTTTGAGATTGCTTGTGCATGGGTATCTGAGATGTTTCCACATCCTACAATACCTATGTTATATGTCTGTTGGACTTGATCCATAGCCCAATAAATCGGTAATTTTAAATTATAGTTTACAGTTTTTTATATAACTACAGGACAAATAGTATAACTTTTTTAATTAACTTCATGTTATTCTAAGGCCTCTGTAGTTATGATTGCCCCGTGCCGGGAGAAACGAATAATATATGGTTCAGCCTATTAAAGAATGCAAATATTTTTTACAGAAAATCAGAATTCTAATGCTTGTCGTACTCCTAACTCCAGGCCTCGAAGCTCAGCCAATCCACGTAAGCGGCCCAGACCGGAGTAACCGGGGTACGATTCTTTGTTGAGATCATCCAGCATGCGGTGGCCATGGTCAGGTCGCAGTGGGATGTTGAGGTTCGCCCGGCCATTATTTTTGCGACGATGCTGTTCTCTTATAAGCGCTTTCACAATTTGATACATATCAGAACTTCCATCCAAATGGGCTGCTTCCTGGAAACTACCATCAGGATTGCGCTTGACGTTGCGTAAGTGGATAAAATTAATGTGTTGGCCAAGTCTTTTAATCATGCCGGGCAGGTCGTTGTCTGCACGGGCCCCATAAGAGCCCGTACAAAATGTTAGTCCGTTAGAAGGAGAGTCTACGGCTGTGAGCAGGGTCGATGCATCTGTTTCTGTACTGACTACACGGGGAAGACCGAATAGGGGAAAAGGAGGATCATCAGGATGGATGGCCATTCGTACTCCTTCTTGTTCTGCAACAGGGATGATTTCATCTAAAAAATAGAATAGATTTTTTTTTAGTTTTCCCCGGCTAATATTATCGTATTCCTGTAAGAGTTTTCGGAATTTGGGCAAGGTCAATCCGTCATTGCCGGGCAGCCCTAATAGAATAGCCTTGGTTAATTGGGATATCTCATCATCACTTAAATCATCATAAAACCGTTTGGCTTTCGACTGTTGAGAGTTGGAGTAGTCCCTTTTTGCGCCCTCTCTTTCAAGAATAAATAGCTCGAAAGCAACAAAAGCCGTAAAATCAAACCGGAGCGCTGTTGCCCCGTTATCCAGCGGATAATTAAGATGTGTTCGGGTCCAGTCAGTGACAGGCATGAAATTATAACAAACAGTATTAATTCCGCATTCTGCCAGATTCCGGATGGATTGTTTGTAGTTTTCTATATAGGACTGGTAGTGGCCTGTTTGCTTTTTGATGTCCTCATGAACGGGAATGCTTTCTACGACTGACCATCGTAAGCCCGCTTCCTCGATCCTTTGTTTTCGCTTTTCAATATCCTCAACCGGCCAAACTAAGCCAGGAGGAAATTGATGCAGAGCAGTGACTATCCCTTTTGCTCCGGTTTGCAAAATATCCTCAAGAGGGATGGTGTCATAGGAGCCAAACCAGCGCCATGTTTGTTCAAAATGCATATTTAATAATACTTAATTAATTAGAGACCGAATAAACCCGGCAGCCACAAGCTAAGGACCGGCCAAAATGTGACGGCTAATAAGATGACAACCATAGCCAGATACATAGGCAGTATTGGTTTTAATACTTTTGATATGCTTGTTTTGGCAACGCTCACGCCTACAAATAATAAGCTTCCCACCGGTGGTGTACAGATGCCCACACAAAGGTTCATCACCATGACGATACCAAAATGAACGGGATCAATACCCAGTTCTGTAACGATAGGCAAGAAAATGGGAGTAAAAATTAGTACTGCCGGAGTCATATACATAAACATACCTACAACCAGTAATATAAAGTTGATCATAAGCAAGATTATAATGGGATTACTGCTTAGTGAAAGAAGAGCAGCACTTACATTTTGGGGGATACTCTCAAAGGACATTACCCAAGATAAAGCAATCGATGTTGCAATGAGCAACATCACAATAGCAGTAGTACCAACAGCATCGATAAGCGTTTTTTCCAATATTTTTAGGGATAGTTCTCCATAATATAACGCAAGTAAAAGCGCATAGACGACGGCCACAGCTGCAGCTTCAGTAGCAGTGAAAAGACCGGCAATGATTCCGCCAATGACAATAACAAGCATTAACAGACTGGGGATCGCCTTGATGAAGGCAGATAACACCTCTTTAACAGTACTTTTTTCCCCAACAGGTAAACCTTTTCGTTTAGCCCAAAATGCGGCTACAATCATGAGCGCCAAACCAGTTAAAATACCCGGAATATATCCGGCAACAAAGAGTGCGCCAATAGAAACGCCGCCACTGGCTAAAGAATAAACAATTAATGTATTTGAAGGAGGGATAATCAGTCCGGTGGTCGAGGAGGTAATGTTAATGGCTGCCCCAAATGCGCGGTCGTATCCCTCCTTTTCCATACGCGGGCCAAGCATGGGACCAATGGCGGAAGCAGCTGCGACAGCTGAACCAGAGATAGCTCCAAAGAGCATAGCTGCAACTACATTAACATAAGCAAGTCCGCCAGGGAGAGAACCGATTAAAGTTTTAGCAAACTCAATCAGACGTTCAGCGATTCCTCCCCGATTCATAATCTTGCCGGCTAATATAAAAAAGGGAATAGCCAGAAGGGTAAAGCTGTTAACGCCCGTAGCCATGCGCTGAGCAATGGTAATTAGACCGGTTAAACTGTTTAAACTAATGAGGATGGTGAGTGTACTTGATATTCCCAACGACCATGCTACAGGAACCCCTATAGCCAACAGGATAAAAAAGCTTATGACAAGTATGAGAACGGGTAACAGTTCCATAGTTATTGTTTGTTTTGGGATGATACTTGAAAGGCGGATAAAATATCCAGACACTTATAGTAAATAATAATTATTCCGCTAATTGGAACAATAGCATATACATACCCCATGGGAATACGAAGAACAGGAGTCGTTTGGGCCATCGAATAATAGACCAGGAGACCGCCCCCTATAATCATAACCAAGACGATAAAGCAAATGATAAGCAGGTTAATAAAAATAGATAACCTGCGTTCATTAGTGCTACTTAACCATTTTGGTAATATATATATGGATAAGTGCATTTTTTTACCTGCCGCATAGGCCGCACCAAGAATACTTACCCAAATAAGTAAAAAGCCGGCTAATTCACTGGTAAATACACTCGGACTTTGTAGTATATATCGGCTGAAGACTTGCCAGACCACATCTAATACAAGGATGATCATTAATGCTACAAGAATATATTTTATGGTATTATCTATCTTGTCTCGCATAATCCCCAATTTAATTTACTTGTTTGATCCGATTAACCCATTTTTCAAGTTTTGGGTGTTCCTCTTTAAATTGTTTATACATAGGCTGTACACTTTCAATAAAAGGTTCTTTATCGGGATGATATATATGAACACCCGCCTCCTCGAAAGTTTTCATCGATTCCTGTACTGATTCTTGCCATAGCTTACGCTCATATTCAGCTGATTCTTCTGCAGCTTCCTGCAGCCACTCTTGCTCTTGTGATGAGAGTTTATTCCATTTTTCAGTACTCATCATCAGAACATCGGGTACTCCTGTATGTTCGGTAATAGAATAGTATTTGCAGATTTCATAGTGGTGGGAAGTATATAAGCTGGGGACATTATTTTCTGCCCCATCAACGATACCGGCCTGAAGGGCAGTATAGAGTTCGCCATAGGGAATAGGGGTTGGTGAACCTCCCAGGGTGCGAATAAAGTTAGTAGCCATGATACTTGGCTGTACCCTTATTTTAAGGCCCTTTAAATCCTCGGGTTTTAAGATAGGGTGTTCTTTTGAATAAAAGCTTCGTAATCCAGCATCATAATAAACGATACCTCTTAAATGCTGATCTAACCCTGTTAGTAATAACTTCTTACCTACCGGGCCCCATAGCACTTTCTCCATATGTTTTTTGCTTCTAAACAAATACGGCAGTTCATAGACTTGATAGGCCGGTACAAAATTACCCAGTTTAGCTGCAGAAACTTTGGCCATATCAACGGTCCCTATTTGTAAAAGCTCCAGTAGTTCCCGTTCAGCCCCAAGCTGACCGCTTGGATATATTTTTATTTGAAGTTTTCCACCTGACTTTTCATCTATACGCTTTGCCATATATCGGATTCCCTCAGACACCGGATGGTTGACACTCATATGGTGAGCTAAGATAATTTGGGAACTACTATCCGAAGTGGTGGTGCAGCCTCCGGCTGTGACAATCAAAAGCAAAAACACTAAAATAAATAAATGGCTGTTCTTTTTGACGATCATAGCGTTAGTGTTTTTTTAGGGACTGTATCAGCTTAAAGGTAGTTTTAACATGTTGTTCTAACTCCTCAAATTGTTGGCTTTCGAGGAAAGATTTTTTAACTAATTTTGATCCCATCCCTACGCAGGTGGCACCGGCGTTAAACCAGGCTTCTAAATTTTCCTTTTCAGCAGTAGCCCCTCCGGTGGGCATGATGCTGGTCCATGGACGCGGTGCTTTTGCGGCCTTTACAAAGCCGGGGCCTAATTGACTGCCGGGAAAAATTTTAACGATTTCAGCCCCAAGCTCTTCGGCTTGGGCTATCTCTGTCACCGTCCCACAGCCGGGGCCCCACAGAACCTTTCGTCGATTGCACACCTTTGCAATATCCTCATGCAGTACCGGTGAAACAATAAAATTAGCACCTAACTGCATATAAAGAGAGGCTGTTCCTGCATCCGGCACAGAGCCTACACCGATAATCATTTCGGGCAATTCCTGGGTTGCAAATTTATTGAGTTCGCCAAATATTTCATGTGCGTAGTCACCCCGATTGGTAAATTCCAGGAGTCGAGCTCCGCCCCGGTAGCAGGCACGGAGTACTTTTTTGCTGGTTTCAACATCATCATGATAGAAGAGTGGTACCAGTCCCGTGTCGGCCATAACTCTGGCCACTTCTATTCTGGAAAATCGAGCCATAATTTTTATTCAAATATTAAATGGTTGTTGATGTTAGTTTCAATACATAGCAAGGGAATAAGTTCTCTCGCTGTTGGCAGCCGTTTATTTTTTGTTGATTGAACAACAGTTTTAATTTACCTGTTGCCGGTTATCTTGACACGCGTCCGGAAGCATCACCTTCCATGAGTTTCTCCACTTCGTCGACGGTAGACAGGTTTGCATCTCCGTAAATCGTATGTTTCAGGCACGAGGCAGCTACGGCGAACTGCAGGGCCTGCCGGTCGGTCTCATAAGTAAGCAGTCCGTAAATTAGTCCGCCCATAAATGAGTCGCCGCCACCTACGCGGTCAACGATATGGGTTATCTGATACGTTGGGGCCTCGAGAAATTCATCTCCGTTGTATAAAACGCCCGACCAGGTGTTGTGAGAGGCACTGATAGATCCCCGGAGAGTGGTAATTATTTTATTTGCTCGCGGAAAACGTTCCATTAGCTTTTTACATACCGAAAGGTAGGCTTTGCTATCCATGGATTCCCCTTGGGTGACATCTACATCATCGGGCTGGATGCCAAAATGTTTTTCAGCATCTTCCTCGTTACCTAAAATGATATCACAACCTTCCACCAGTTCAGGCATAATGTCTTCTGGGTCCTTTCCGTAATTCCAAAGTTTTGCACGGTAATTTAAGTCAGTGGAAACCGTTATTCCCAGTTCATTAGCGGCTTCAATAGCTTCTTTGCAAGCATCTGCCGCTCCTTGTGAAATCGCAGGGGTGATACCGGTCCAATGGAACCATTGGGTGTTTGAAAAAACTTTTTCCCAGTCAATCATTCCGCTTTGGATACCGGAGATTGCCGAATGTGCACGGTCGTATATGACCTTACTGCCGCGGCTGACAGCCCCCATCTCTAAAAAATATTTACCCAGCCGTTTACCTCCGTATACAATATGGTCAGTACCTACGCCACGCTTGCGCATCGCCATCACGGCGCATTGCCCCAGATCATTTTCCGGTAACCGGGTGACAAATTGTACTGGAATACCATAATTGGCTAAAGAAACGGCCACATTCGATTCTCCTCCGCCATAAACAACATCAAGGGAGTTAGCTTGTGAAAACCGTAGTTTTCCCGGTGGGCTGAGCCGCATCATAATTTCACCAAAAGTGACCACATTGTTCATAATTAATAGAATTAATTAAAATTAAAATATTCTTTAGCGTTATAGTAACAAATATCCGAAATAATTTCCCCTATCCAGTTAATATCGTGAGGTAATAGTCCTTTTTTGATACCTTTAGCTATCAGGTTACAAAGAATTCTTCTGAAATAGTCGTGTCTGGAATAGGATAAAAAACTACGGGAGTCCGTTAGCATACCAATAAAACAACTCATTAGGCTTAAGTTAGAGAGGGTATTCAAGTGCCGTTCAATACCATTCTTCTGGTCCATATGCCACCA
>Ga0079226_10001883_pt1 | contig 16091 bp, 13 predicted proteins | sample Poulit2014_FD_76345 | JGI IMG/M metagenome (GOLD analysis project Ga0079226, IMG submission 76345) | Agricultural soil microbial communities from Georgia to study Nitrogen management - Poultry litter 2014 | ecosystem: Environmental > Terrestrial > Soil > Agricultural land | place: USA: Georgia...
CAGCTGTTTTAGCTAATAATTTAAGAGACGCATCATTATCTACATCGTGATTATGTATTACACCACAGTGCCCGTGTGAAGTGTATTCACATAAACATGTGTCGGCAATAACGAGTAAGTCTGGAATTTCCTTTTTAATAAGTCGAGTTGCTTGTTGCACAATGCCATTTTCTATAAAAGCACCAGAGCCTTGTTCATCTTTTTCAGAAGGGACACCGAACAGCATTACAGCTCGAATATCCAATGATTCAACCTCTTTCATCTCTTCAACCAGGCGGTCTAGAGAAACCTGGAATATTCCAGGCATAGAAACTACTTCATTTTTTATGTTTTCTCCCTCGGTCACAAAGATGGGGGAAATTAAATCCTCTGTACGTAAATGATTTTCTCTTACCAAAGAACGCATCGCGTTTGAAGACCGTAAGCGACGATGTCGTGCAAATTTATTTTCCATGATATTCTATCCTTTCAATATAGTCTTTCATACAGTTTACCATGCCTTCGATCGTAAATATATCTGGAGTGATTGTGTCATTAAAACCTGCTTCGGTAGCACGCTGCTGTGTTGTGGTGCCTATACAAACACAGATTGTTCCGTCCATGAGAATTCTATTTCGCATTTTTATAAAAGCATCTACGGTAGATGGACTTGTAAATGTAATAAAATCCAATTGCTGATTCATCAGGACGTCATTTAATTTATCCGCTACCTCATCATTATATAAAGTTTCATATACTTCTACGGTATCAAACTCGATACCAAGACGTGAAAAGAAATCAGGGAGTACATTTCTTGACCTGTTCCCTCTTACAAGTAAAAATGGATCCTTTAATGCAAAGTTGTTTACAAATTCATTCACCATTTGGTCGGCACTATAAATGGTCGGAATAAAATCTGCATGATAACCATAATTTTTTAATGCTTCTTCCGTTTTATGGCCTACAACTGCTATCCTAATATGTTTGAAAACACCGGAGCTGATTTTATAGTTTTTTAAAAGTTGGAAAAAGCATTCGACTCCATTCGCGCTTGTAAAAAAAATCCATTTATATTTTGACAGCGTTTGAAATACAGTTTTGTCTTCTTCCCGCTCTTTACAGGATATTTTCAGCAAGGGTACTTCAATCGGAATCCCGCCAAATCTCATTATTTTTTCAGAAAATGCTTTTGCTTGTTTGCGTTCTCTAGTGATTAGAATTTTTTTATCTTGCAATATCTTCTCCATTACTTATCTAACTCAGCTTTAACTTCTTTAATAATATCTGCTGCACCTTGTTTAATTAACTTTTCTGCTGCTTCTGTACCTACGATGTCTGGATCTTCACCTCGAACGATCTCTTTTAAGGCGACCTTTCCATCCGTTGTTAGCACAGTGGCATGCAAAATAATTTCATCGTTCTCCATATAAGCATAAGCCCCTATTGGAAATTGGTCGCTGCCTTGTAATAAATCAAGGAATTTTCTTTCTGCTTTAACTGTTTTCAAAGCAACTTTATCATTGATCTTTGCCAAAATTTCACGTAACTCTTTGTCCTTTGAACGACATTCAATAGCTAGAGCTCCTTGACCAACCGAGGGAACAAATGGATCGACTGGTAAGTATTCTGTTATATTTTCACTTAAGCCTAGTCGCTTCAAGCCAGCAACAGCCAATATTATTGCTTCATAATCTTCATCATGTAATTTTTGGAGACGAGCATCAATTGCTCCCCTAATCCATTTTGTTTTCAGATCAGGTCTAACTGCTAAAATTTGTGCAGCACGCCGTAAACTGCTTGTTCCTACAATTGAACCAGCAGGCAGGTCTTTTAACGCAACAGAATTTTTTGCAATATATGCATCACGGGGATCTTCTCTTTCTGGTATTCCAACAATAACAAGTCCTTCCGGTTCAACCGATGGAAGATCTTTCATACTATGAACAGCAAAATCAATTTCTTGATCATACATCGCTTGTTCAAGTTCTTGTGTAAAGATATTGTTGCCGCCTACTTTGGACAAGGCTACGTTTAAATTGCGGTCACCCTTTGTCACTATCTCTTTAATTTTAATTTCGTTTTTGACTCCAGCTTTTTTCAAAGCATTAATGACCCATTTTGTTTGTGTGATAGCTAATTTGCTTCCTCTGGATCCAACAATAATTTTGCGCATTTATTTTCCTCCAATAGATTAAAAATGAAAATTTGATAGTATGCTAAATAAAAAGAAATTAATTAATAAGACTAAAAACGCTGCGAAATTATATACAGCTATCACTCTTCCACGCTGACCTCTTCTTACATATAAAAATAAATAAATAATATAAACGACCAATACACAAACAGAACCGATTGTTTTTAAATCAAACCAATAAAATTCTGCATTAGCTACAAAAGCCCATACGAAACCAAGAATAATTCCAATTAATAATAGCGGCACCCCAAGTGTAACAGTTTTAATGGAATGAGTATCTAACTGCCTTAAGTCTGCAAAGCGCATGATCCATTTTAATCCTTTTTTGTTCTTTAAAAAACGATATTGCATCAAATACATTAACGCAAAAATAAATGATAATGTGAAAAAACCGTAAGAGACAATCGTTAAAGTAATATGGGTGATTAATATTTCATGCACTAATGGTATATCGTTAGAATAAGTGTCAATCTGTGCATTGGTCAAAAAATATAAGAGCAAGATACAAAAGCTAAAAAGATTTAAAAAAAACACTATAAAATAAATGTTGAACAGTCGATTGATGATAAGCGAAAATGTTATCAGAACCCAGGCATAAAAAAATAACCCGTCATTTACAGTTTGTACCGGCAGATTTTTTTCAATCAGAATTTCATCTATTAAAATAGCTGTTTGTAAAATCCAAACTAGACTAAGTAACCAGAAAGCAATTCGGTTCGCCTTCTGGTTATGTTGGATAAAATCGATAAAGTAACCGATCAAACTTAAACCATAAATAAATAGGATAACTTCATACATCCAAACTGTTTCAAACATATATGAAATCCTTTCTAGTTACTCGTCAAAAGATTTCTAATCAATCGAGAGGATAACTTTTTCGTTGCGTTTGTTTTATTAGCGTCTTTTTTTTCCTCATGTTTTACTAACTCCTCTTTAACCTCTTCATTAATTCCTAGAATATCAACAAATAACGACAATGCTTCCTCCGGATTTTCACTTGCAGCAAGCTCTTTTGCCTGATTGATCGGTTCCTTTAGTAACTGATTGATGATACTTTTCGTATGTTTATTTAAGACCTTCTTTTCACGCACTGTTAAGTCCGGTATTTTCCTTTCTATACTTTTCATCGTTTCGGATTGTATAGACAATGCCTTGTGACGTAACGCAGAAATTACTGGAACAACACCTAATGTTGTTACCCATTCGTTAAATGCAACAATTTCTGCATCAAGCAGAACTTCTATAGATTCTGCAGCAGATTCCCTGGATGCCAGATTTTCATCAACAACATGCTGTAAATCATCAATATCATATAAAAAAACATTATCTAATTCACTTATTTTTGGATCTAGATCCCTTGGAACAGCTATATCAACAAGGAACAAAGGCTTTCCCTTACGCTTTTTTTGAACAGGTTTCAGTGCTTCTTTAGTTAGGATCGTTGAAGCTGAGCCAGTGGAACTGATTAAAATATCTGCATGTTGAATAACCTTTAACAAATGGGAAGATTCTTCTGCATTTGCCGCAAATTTCCCCGCTAAAACTTCAGCATTTTCAAGGGTACGGTTGACTACGGTAATTTGAGTTGCACCTGAACCTTGCAAGTTTTTAACAGCTAATTCACCCATCTTACCTGCACCATTGATAACTACATGTTTATCTGCCAAGTCGCCAAATATCTTTCTAGCTAATTGTACAGCCGCATAGCTCACCGAGACAGCATGTTCCCCAATTGCTGTTTCCTTATGCGCTCGTTTAGCAAAACTAATGGCTTGTTTAAACAACTCATTAAAAATAGTCCCTGTCGTATATGCTTGTTGTGCAGTGAAAAAAGCCTCTCTTACCTGACCTAATATTTGCGTTTCGCCTAGAATCATGGAATCTAATCCGGCTGATACGCGAAATAAATGTTCAATCGCCTCATCACTTTCTGCGATTTGTAAGAAAGCAGTAAATTGTTCCTTTTTAACCTGAAACCATTCTGCTAAAAACTGCTTGATATAATAACGTCCTGTGTGGATTTGATCAACAACCGCATAAATTTCTGTACGGTTACATGTAGAAACAATCACATTTTCTAAAATACTTTTTTGCAAATTTAATTGTTTCATTGCCTCTTCTATATTATTTTCAGAAAATGTAAGTTTTTCCCTAATTTCTACAGGGGCCGTTTTGTAATTAAATCCTACTTTAATAATATGCATTTTTTTACCCCCAACGAAACTTAAACAATGTATAATAAGATAAATCAAGTTTTTTCGTAGTAAAAATATAACTTCATCTATTATAACACGAAATAACAGTTACTATTCCTAAAAAAATGAACAGAATTCGAAAAAATTATGATAGGATAGTTCATATATTTTTATTATCGAATGTACTTTACCATAGCATATACTGGTAATCAAGAAATTGATTTAATGAGAATGAAAGAGGTGAAAAATTGAAAAAACAAAATTCATTTTCCGCTTATATCTTAATTGGTATTGGATTTTACTTTTTATTAAAACAAATTAATTTACCTATTTTATCGAAATTCAATTCATGGCCTACATTGTTAATTATTGTCGGGGCTACACTGCTTATACATAGTTATGCTGCAAAGGATTATCAAAATTTATTTAGTGGTACGCTTCTTTTGGGGCTGGGTGTGCATTTTTACGGCCTCATACATTATTCACTTTGGATTGATCACTGGGCAGTTTACTTGCTAATTATCGGTATCGCATTTTTAATACGTTTTTTAAGAACCAAAAACGGATTTTTTTCAGGAATTATTTTAATTGGAGTTTCTCTCTGCATGCTATTTTTTACCAATGTTCCGGATTGGCTAGATTGGATTTATGACGTGATTCACTTTCTGGAAACATTTTGGTCCCTCATTTTAATTATTTTAGGAGTTTATTTATTAAATAAGAAAAAATAATCCATTTAAATAGCAATGGATTATTTTTCTTATATCTGCCTATATATATTTTTTTAAGATTGACCATACATCGGCTTTTCCTTCACCTGTTTCAGCTGAAAAGGGAATAACAATGTCCGTTGATTCTACTTGTAAGGTATGAATGGTTTGATTTAAATGTTTCACTCTCTTGCCTTTTGGAATTTTATCAAGTTTTGTACCTACAATAATTACAGGCAGCTCAAAATATTTAAGATAACCATACATTTGCATATCGTCTTTCGTCGGCTCATGACGGATATCGGTAATTAAGATAGCTGCTTTCAGCGTTTCTCTCGTTTGAAAGTATTCCTCCATCATACCGCCCCATTTTTCTCGTTCCTTCTTAGAAACTTTTGCATAGCCATAACCAGGGACGTCAACGAAATAAAAAAGATCATTTATTTTATAAAAATTTAGTGTTTGCGTCTTACCGGGTTTTGATGATGTTCTTACTAAATTTTTTCGCTGAATCATTTTATTAATAAAGGATGACTTACCTACATTTGACCTGCCAGCTAATGCTATTTCCGGACTTCGATCATTTGGGTACTGTTTAGCACTAACAGCACTCGTTATAATTTCAGCTGTTGTTATTTTCATTATTTTTCCTCCACAAGCGCATGTTTAAGTACTTGGTCTAAATGATTTACTTTTATAAACGTTAAATCATTGCGTACACTTTCGGGAATATCCTCAATATCCCTCTCATTATCTTCGGGAATAATTATTGTAGTGATCCCAGCTCGGTGAGCACTTAATGATTTCTCTTTTAAGCCGCCTATAGGCAGTACTCTTCCCCGCAGCGTTATTTCCCCTGTCATACCTACTTCTTTCTTGACAGCCTGTCCTGTCAAAGCAGAAACAAGTGCTGTTGCCATCGTTATCCCAGCAGAAGGTCCATCTTTTGGTGTTGCCCCTTCTGGAACATGAATATGAATATCATATGTTTCGTGAAATTTGGGATCGATATGCAATTCGTTAGTTCTTGCACGAATATAACTAAAAGCAGCTTGTGCGGATTCCCTCATCACTTCTCCTAGTTTTCCTGTTAAAGTAAGCTTTCCCTTTCCGGGATAGTGTGAAACCTCAATGGATAGTATATCGCCTCCAGCTGCTGTATAAGCTAACCCTGTAGCAGCACCGATTTGGTCTTCTAACTCCATACGTCCATAGCGGTATAAAGGTTTACCTAGAATCTCTACTAAGTTCTTTTTAGTAACAATAACTCGTTTCTTATCACCAGAAATAATTATTTTCGCAGCCTTTCTGCAAAGCGAAGCAATTTGCCTTTCTAAATTACGAACCCCTGCTTCACGAGTATAAGTCCGTATCAAACTTAATAAAGCTTCATCTCTAATTTGAAGTTTATTTTTTTCTAATCCATTTTCTTCTAACTGCTTTGGAAGTAAATGTTCTTTCGCAATATGCAATTTTTCTACTTCAGTATATCCAGCAATTGAAATTAATTCCATTCGATCTAATAGCGGTTGTGGAATATGATTTACATAATTTGCTGTTGCAATAAAGAGAACATTGGATAAATCGTAGGTTTCTTCTATATAGTGATCACTAAAATTACTATTTTGCTCCGGATCTAAAACTTCAAGCATAGCAGATGATGGATCCCCACGAAAATCATTTGACATTTTATCAATTTCATCCAATAAGAAAACAGGGTTTATTGTCTTTGCCTTTTTCATTCCTTGGATAATACGACCTGGTATCGCACCAATATACGTTCTTCTATGTCCTCTTATTTCTGCTTCATCACGTACTCCACCTAAAGAAACGCGAACAAAGTTTCTATTGACCGATCTTGCGATTGATTTTGCTAAAGATGTTTTACCAACCCCAGGAGGCCCAACCAGGCAAAGAATCGGACCCTTAATGGATTTTGTAAGTTTTTGGACTGCTAAATATTCTAAAATGCGTTCTTTTACCTTATCTAATCCATAATGATCTTCATCTAGAATGCGATGGGCATGCTTTATTTCTACTGTATCATTTGTCTTTTTTGACCACGGAAGGGCCAATAGCCACTCCAAATAATTTCGTATAACAGAACTTTCAGCTGAGCTTTGAGGAATTTTTTCAAATCGATCTAATTCTTTTTTTGCAACCTCGACAATTCGTTCTGGCATATCTGATTGTTCTATTTTTTCGTTTATATCTCCTACTTCACCTGTCTTGCCATCCTTCTCTCCTAATTCTTTTTGGATAGCTTTTAGTTGTTCTCGTAGGTAATATTCTTTTTGTGTTTTTTCCATAGAAGTTTTAACACGTTTTCCTATCTTTTTTTCTAAGTCAAGCACTTTTTTCTCATTTGATATTAACTCAATTAATTTTTCTAAACGTTGTTTGACATTTTTTATTTCCAGCAACTCTTGTTTATCCTTTGTTTTCAAAGGCAGGTGAGAGGCAATAATATCTGCAAGATTGGCAGGATCGTCTATATCAGAAACAGTTGCAAATGTTTCTTCAGTGATTTTTCGGGATATTTTTATGTACTGTCCAAATAATTCTAATAAAGAACGCATTAAGGCTTCCTCTTCATTTGGTTCCCCATGTTCTTCTTCTAATAATTTTATTTCCACATTAAAGTGCTCTTTTTTATCAGTAAAGCGGATGATTTCTGCACGTTGTATCCCTTCAACAAGTACCCGATTTGTCCCGTTGGGTAATTTCAGCATTTGTTTTACTTTCGCTAGGGAGCCCACTTGATATATATCCTTTGGTTCAGGATCTTCTATACTAACTTCCTTTTGAGACGCTAGAAAAATTTGATGATCACCCATCATTGCTTTTTCAATTGCGGTTACAGATTTATCTCTGCCTACATCAAGGTGAAGAACCATTGATGGAAATACAAGTAATCCGCGTAAAGGAAGGAGGGGTAACTGGATAATATTATTCTTCATAGTCGTATGTACCTCCATAATTGTTATGTATTTTTAATTGCACTACACTTAATATTTTCTTAGAGTTTATAGAAAACTTTCCTATTTGTAAATAAGATACACAAAAGTTAGAAGGTTATAGTAAACTCTATAAATCCTATGTATAGCATTTCCTATTACACAAATAAATACTACCTATTATCATAAAGAAAGAGACTGATCCGAAGCAATTATTAGAGACTCCCTACATTGGAAATGCAAGCATAAAAGGAGCTAATAAGCTAAATCAGTCTCATGAAAGTATTATTTTAAGTTAAAATTATGCACTTTCTTTTGGTAACTTTTCATTACCTTCTTTTACAGTTCCATCACTAAAAATCAATTTAGGATTTCCATCTTCATTAGCAACTGTAGCTTTTGTTATCACACATTTTTCTATATCTTCACGTGATGGTAATTCAAACATAACATCCAACATCGTATTTTCGATAATGGAGCGCAACCCCCGTGCACCTGTTTTACGTTCAATAGCCTTTTTAGCGATTGCTACAAGAGCTTCTTCTTCAAATTCTAATTCTACATCATCGATTTGGAATAACTTTTTATATTGTTTTACTAATGCATTTTTAGGCTTTGTTAAAATTTCAACTAGCGCATGTTCATCTAATGGCGTTAGGCTTCCAATAACTGGGAGTCTCCCAATAAATTCAGGTATTAAGCCGTAACTTAATAAATCTTCTGGTAACACCTTAGCAAGTAATTCACCTGTATCCAGATCTTGCTGTGCTTCATTATCACCAAAGCCTATTACCTTTTTACCAAGACGACGTTTAATAATTTGGTCAATTCCATCAAACGCACCGCCCACAATAAAGAGAACATTCGTAGTATCAATTTGAATAAACTCCTGGTGCGGATGTTTACGGCCCCCTTGCGGAGGAACACTTGCAACAGTTCCTTCCAGTATCTTAAGAAGCGCTTGTTGTACACCTTCACCAGATACATCTCTCGTAATAGATGGGTTTTCTGATTTACGTGCTACTTTATCAATTTCATCAATATAAATAATTCCTTTTTCAGCTTTTTCAATATCATAATCTGCCGCTTGAATTAGTTTTAACAGGATATTTTCAACATCTTCACCTACATAGCCAGCCTCCGTAAGCGAAGTTGCATCTGCCATTGCAAATGGAACATTAAGTATTCTAGCGAGTGTCTGAGCTAATAACGTTTTCCCGCTTCCTGTCGGCCCCAACATAGCAATGTTACTCTTAGCCAACTCAACATCATCTACATTTTTAGGGGAATTAATACGTTTATAGTGATTATACACTGCTACCGATAAATTTTTCTTTGCCTGTTCTTGACCGATCACATAATCATCAAGTGTCTCACAAATTTCTTTTGGCTTCGGTATTTCTTTTAACTCCGTTTCTTCTTCCGTTCCAAGCTCTTCTTCTACGATTTCAGTACATAAATCAATACACTCATCACATATATAAACGCCAGGACCAGCTACAAGTTTACGTACTTGATCTTGACCCTTCCCGCAAAATGAACATTTTAGTTGCCCTTTTTCCTCATTAAATTTAAACATTTGATTTCACCCCTAAAAGTTTAACTCTACTTCTAATGTTTTTAAATACGTGACTCTTACTTTCATTGTCATCATAACAGAACAAAAATAGAAAACAAAATGATATACTCTTTTTCATCGGATTAAAAACACTGCAATATCCAAGCAGATCATCAATTCAAATTCTTGATTATATGATGATGATCATTTTATTTCTTATTTTTTAATTATGAAGAAATAACTGCAAAAGTCAAACCAAAACCATTTTTACTTTATGCAATTAACAAATGAAGATAAATATATACTATGTATTTGATTCTAAAATTATATTCTTATGTTAATAAAAGTGTAAAACAAGGTACGAATCATCGCACCTTGTTCTTTTACTTCCGTTATATTAATAAATTTTCTTTTACTTTATACACTTTTACTATGTTCAATTAAAAAGTCAATTGCTTTTTTGAATTTCAAATCTTCTTTAAGTGCGTCTGTATTACCGCCAAGCATTTGCTTAAGCTGCTCTACTTCTGTACCATACATAGATGCCATCTTTTCAAGTTCAGCATCAACGTCTTCTTGTGAAACCTCAATCGTCTCTTCATTAACAATCGCTTCTAATGTAAGATTTGTTTTCACACGTTTCTGAGCGTCTTCTCTCATTTGTTCCTTCAACGCATTTTCATCTTGACCTGAGAATTGGTAATACATTTCCATCGTCATACCTTGCATTTCAAGGCGTTGTTCAAATTCTTTAATCATCTGTTCTAATTCTGTATTTACCATTGCCTCAGGGATGTCTACTTCTGCATTATTAGAAGCTTGTTCAATTAATGTTTCACGTTTTTGATTTTCAGCATCTTGCTTTTTCTGTTCTTCGAGCTGTTCTTTTTTCTTTTTCTTTAATTCATCTAGTGTTTCAACCTCTTCATCAACATCTTTAGCAAATTCGTCATCTAACTCTGGTAGTTCTTTTTCTTTTATTTCATGAATTTTAACCTTAAATGTCGCTTTCTTTCCTGCTAATTCTTCAGCATGGTAGTCTTCTGGGAAATTAATTTCAATCTCAGATTCTTCACCAGTTTCTTTACCAACTAACTGTTCTTCAAATCCAGGAATAAACTGTCCAGATCCGATTTCTAGAGAATGATTTTCACCTTTTCCACCTTCGAATGCCTCACCATCCATGAATCCTTCAAAGTCCATAACAACAGTATCGCCTTCTTCAACATTGCCTTCTTCTTTAACAACAAGTTCTGCATGTTGTTGACGCTGTGCTTCTAGCTCCTGCTCTACATCTTCATCTGTTACTTCAACAGATTGCTCTTCTACCTCTAATCCTTTGTACTCACCAAGTGTAACTTCTGGTTTAACTATTACTTTGGCTGTAAAAACAAGATTTTTACCTTTTTCGATTTCTTCAATATCAACTTCAGGCTGATCTACAGGGGAAATTCCAGTTTCTTCAACAGCTTTCATATAAGCTTCAGGTAAAACAATATCCACCGCATCCTGATACAATGATTCGACACCAAATCTTTTTTCAAAGATTTTACGAGGAACTTTTCCTTTTCGGAATCCAGGGATTTGGACTGTTTTAACTACTTTTTTGAAAGCTTTATCTAGTGCTTGATCAAAATCTTCAGCTGGAACATCAATCGTTAGTACTCCTTCATTTCCTTCTTGTTTTTCCCATTTTGCTGACATAAAAATTCCCTCCAAAATCTATTAAATCTATTTTTGCTTTTCGTTATTACAATAAATACTATATCATATCATATTTACATCCATCTCATTATAACATAAATAGTTTGCCTTTCAAGCATTTCTCGTTTACAAACCATTATTCTTCGATGATACTTAAATAAAGTGCCTCACACATTTTTATTTCTTCTATGTAACGAACAGTAGTATCATTAAGCATATTATCGTCCGAGTTTATATGTATATTAAGATACTGATTACCAATATATTTCAAAGCTCTCGTCACCTCAATAATATCTTCATTAGGATACATTATTGGGTGTCGGACGTATGCATAACGATAAAGAACCTGTTTGATTAATAAAAATAATGATGGGTTATTTTGCTCTAACTCACTGACCATTAGTATTGTCTGCTTTACCGTTGTATTCAATTGTAAATCTGAAACGTTAACCGGACATATATCTAATGATAAATTCAGTTTATGTATAGATACCTCTTGTGTAACTTCTTCGTCCTGTAACCAAAGAAATATAGCTGTTTTAATTACTGGATGAATGGATTCATCAACTAATAAATGTAATATTCTTTGGGTAGGTTTTATCTCCATTTTTCGCAAATCTTCAACAAGGCGCCATTGCAAACTATGATCATCTTCGTCTATAGCTTGCTGTAAATCATTGAGATATGCTTTATGTTTTTTTATGTTCAAATCATTTTTCATTTGTTCGCTCATATCATATAACTGTTTAAATTGTTCATGAAACATTTTTGGTATTTTATTATTTATAAATTCTTCTGTAAGTTGATCCATTAGCAATTCATATTGGCTTGTTTGAAATAAAATAGTTAAATATATATGTAGATAGTGGTAATAATTTGCATCTTTACATTTTAGAACTTGTTCGCAATAATCCTGGGCTGCTTCATATCTTCCTAATTCCATTAAACAAATCATTTTACCGATAATAATTTCGTGGTTGTTTACATGATAGCTTAATAATTTATTTAAGTTTATTAAAGCCTCTTCATATTCTTTCTGCTTTATTGCTTCCACACTTTTATCTTCTAGCATTTTTTTCCACTTAGGAAAAAGAACCACATTTTCTGAACTGTTTTTCATTTTTTCACTCCTCTCTTTTTTAATCATTGTATACAATATAATAATAACCATTCCCGATTCGATTAGAAATAAACTTTCTTTATAAAAAAAGAAACCTATTATCCAACGTATAGGTTTCCTGTTTCTTCAGATGACGTCCCAAGCAGGATTCGAACCTGCGACCCACAGCTTAGAAGGCTGTTGCTCTATCCAACTGAGCTACTGGGACATATGATTATGTATCAAAGCGGGTGATGGGAATCGAACCCACATCATCAGCTTGGAAGGCTGAGGTTTTACCACTAAACTACACCCGCATATTCAAATACCATTATGTATGTTGCATAGTTATACTTTTTTAACGGACAAGAATTATTATATGCATTATAGTGACTTTTGTCAACATATTTTTTAAAAAACGTTAGTAAAGTATTAAAAATATAATTGCCCCAAAGTTGTTATCATTATTTCTTAGGGGCAATACGATGAAAGTTATTTTTCATCTATGGTTGTTTGATAAGATAATTCTTTTATGATATTCCCATCGACTGTATAAAATTCTACTTTAATACGATCTAAATCGATCCACTCCAAAACTGCATATGTTTTTTCATGGCGAGCTTTAGGCAAACGAATACTGCCAGGGTTAATGAACAGTTGATTATCAAATTTTTGCGCCGCAGCAATATGTGTATGTCCATAGCATACAACTTGTGCATTAACTTCTTCTGCCCGATACGATAAAGTCATTAGGTTCCTTTTTACATGATGCAAATGCCCGTGGGTTATTAAAAAAGTAAGATTTTCGATTTGAATTACTTGCTCAGATGGAAACCTTGTATCCGAATCACAATTTCCGCCAACTTTAATTAACGGTTTTAATGATGGAGCGTCCATATCTAATTCCGAATCACCACAATGAATCATATATTCGGATTGATGGCGATCTGTTATTCGTTCGATTTCTTCAGTAAGACCGTGGCTATCACTTAAAATCAATACTTTCGTCATAATGCTTCCCTTCTTTATATGTTTTGTAACCATTTCTCCAGCTGAGCAATTGCATTACTTCGATGACTTATTTTATTTTTCTCCTTTGATGACAGCTGTGCTAGTGTAATCGAATAACCAGCAGGTATAAAAATAGGATCGTATCCAAAACCATTTGTTCCTGCTTGTTCGGAAGAAATTTCACCTTCACAATACCCAGTACAAAATATTGTTTCTGAATCAGGAATGACAAGCGCTAAAACGCAAATAAATCTTGCAGTTCGCTTTTCTTGAGAAATAGCTTGCATTTTTTCTAACACTTTATCAATATTTGCCTGGTCATTAGTCGGTTCACCGGCATATCTTGCTGAATAAACTCCTGGTTCGCCATTTAAAGCATCAACAATCAAACCCGAGTCATCAGCTAATACAGGAACACCTAAAACATCAGCTATTTTCTCTGCTTTTAAAGCCGCGTTGCCTTCGAAAGTTTTTTCGGTCTCCTCTATTTCAGGTAATTGGTTATTTACATCTAATAGAGAATAAGCTTCTATACCAGTTTTATTAAAAAAGGCTTTAAATTCGGCAGCTTTTCCCTTATTTTTTGTAGCAATAATTATTTTTTTCATTTATGTTCCTTGGTGGTCATTTTTATATTGGTTTCGCCTATTCGATCTGCTAAATCACCAAGTACCTCTCTTTGTTTTTCAATAATTTGCTTTAATCCTTCATCTGCAAGGTGAAGCATTTCTTGAAGCTGACTACCAGAAAATGTTGCTTCCTCCCCAGTTCCTTGTATTTCTACAAATTCTCCAGATCCTGTCATAACAATATTCATATCAACGTTTGCTTGAGAATCTTCCTTATAGTTTAAATCCAATATTGCTTTTCCATTTGGCAATATTCCAACGGATGTAGCACAAAGGAAGTCAGTTACTGGGATATGGCTAATCATTTTATTTTGAAGTAATTTATCAAAAGCTAATACAACCGCAACAAATGCACCTGTGATAGAGGCCGTTCTTGTTCCTCCATCAGCTTGAATAACATCACAATCCACCCATACAGTACGTTCGCCTATTTTTTCCAAATCAACAACCGCACGTAGTGCCCTGCCAATTAAACGTTGGATTTCCATTGTTCTTCCACTTACTTTACCTTTAGATGATTCTCTAATTGTTCTTTGGCTAGTTGCCCGTGGCAACATTGCATATTCCGCTGTAATCCAGCCTTTACCTTGACCGCGCATAAACGGAGGAACTCTATCTTCAATACTAGCGTTACAGATCACTTTTGTATCACCTACTTGTATTAAAACAGAGCCTTCTGGATGTTTAACAAAGTGTGGTACCATTTTTATTTGTCTTAAATTATTATGATTTCGTTGATCATTTCTCATTTTATTCCTCCTTATTCCAAGTCTAAGCTTATCATATTTTTTGCTAAAGCTAAATGTTAATCACTCAACAGATCACTCTATCCTTTCTTAAACAATAAAAAAAGAGGTGGTTCACACCATCCTCCATATTAAAGCTTATCAGTTGGAACAAACGTTTTTTTTGTAACCGGCTCCGTATACGCTTCCCCATTTTCATTAACTAGTTTGTCTACACCCTCTACTTCTACCTTTACTCCTTCAACTTCTTCCTGATCTGTTAGCGTGCGAACTAAAGTTTCCATTACCTCATCTGAAATCATTGCCTTGTCTCCATCTTTTAATATGTCTTTGCTAAATGATAGTTCAAGTACATCTTCATTTAGTACAGGTTTATTAGTTAATTTGGTCTTGGAATTAAAAACATGTGTTGCATTGATATTAAATCTAGGCCCGTCAATTAAAGTTTGTACAATAGAACTAAATATATCTTGATCGTCATATTCCAAATGCTGAGTTACAGGCACATAATAACGATTTTCATTATGTTCTGCAGGATAATACATTGTTACAGCTTCACTTTTTAATAGATCAAGGGCATCTGATTCTTTAAGATTAATTCCATTTGCTCTTGTATATCCCTCTTTAATGGGGGTTCCATTTACTGGCATTTCCTCTACAGAATGACCATTGATTCTTAGTTTCATTTTATCAACGTCATCAAATTGCGTTATTGTAAACGTCATTGCCTCTAGTATATTTAATTCTTCGTCCGCCTCGTAGTTTTCAAATTCTTTGGAAACGTCAACAATCATGGTTCCATCTTCTTGCAAATTAAGGCCTAAAATTTCTGTACCAGCTGGTAAAACAGCCTGAAAACCGTTCGGTAAGATGGAAGTCACGGGTCCATCTTTAACCAAATATTCCAATGCCTGTGTAGCTACTTCCTTCGACTCTTCTTTTGGCAGTTCCAAAGTTTGAGATACTACCATCCCATTAGCATCTACTAAATACAATTGTCGAGCAACCTTTTCTGAGTCCGAATCTTGACCTTTCTCACCCTCCTTTGTCTCCTTGGATTCCGATTTTTTATCTGTAGCATCCTCTTTCTCTGCCGATTCATTATTTTGAGGCACATCAATTTCTTTCATAGACTGTTCTCCTTGAAAACATCCTGTTAAGATGATCGATAAGATCATCATCAACATTAATGTTAGAACACCGTATTTTTTCATGATCTTCCCTCCTACGATAGTTTGTACTACTATCTATACGAGCCTACCTGAAAAATTAGACCAATCTATGAAAAAAATTAAAAATAGTCTGGATG
>Ga0079226_10001884_pt1 | contig 16090 bp, 16 predicted proteins | sample Poulit2014_FD_76345 | JGI IMG/M metagenome (GOLD analysis project Ga0079226, IMG submission 76345) | Agricultural soil microbial communities from Georgia to study Nitrogen management - Poultry litter 2014 | ecosystem: Environmental > Terrestrial > Soil > Agricultural land | place: USA: Georgia...
ACCTGTTCCTGAAGCATACATTTCAAGACAACCTCTAGATCCGCAATTACATAAAGGACCATTCATCTGGACTGTCATATGCCCAAGTTCAGCAGCTCCTCCCCAATGGCCTCTTAATAACTTGCCTGCCGAAATAACTCCTCCCCCAACCCCAGTTCCGAGGGTTAATGCAATCATATCTTTTACACCTTTTCCGTGACCTAAATAATACTCTGCTAAAGCAAAGGTATTTGCATCGTTATCCATAAAAATAGGCAGGGATGTAGATTGCGATAGGTGCTGCTTAAGAGGGACATTATTCCAGTCTTTTATATTATCTGTACCCGAAATAATTACTCCTTCTTTTGAGTTGATTTGACCAGCAGTCCCAATCCCTATTCCTCTCAAAGGAATCTGCTGCTTGCGAGCCTTTCTCTCAAAGCTTAGGAGGGATTTTCCAAGTAATTCTATTATATCTTCCCTCGAGGTTTTAGGAGTAGGGTGAACTTCGTAATCAAGAATATGTCCATCTCTTCTTACGATACCAATAGCTATTTTCGTTCCACCGATATCAATTCCTATACTATATTCGGCCAAAATCGATACACCCCTTCTATACTGATAATGAATGAAAATTACTTTCTAAATCAAAGTTCAAAATGGAGAAAAACTCCAATTCTAGATAAAAAAATATCTATTTAAATAAAAGATGCTCAATTGCATAGGCAACACCGTCTTCTTCATTACTACGAGTTTGCTTCCCAGCAACCTTTTTTAATCGCTCATCACCGTTCTCCATCGCTACACCTAAGCCAGCATCTTGAATTAATTGAAAGTCATTTAAGTTATCGCCAATAGCCATAACATCCCCGATATCTAGTCCCAAATCATCACAAACAAGTTTTACACCCGTTTCCTTCGAAATACCTTCTACAGAAATTTCGATATTATCCGGTGCGGAACGGGTCATTTCAATTTTAGGAATTACTTCAATCGATTCTCTTAAGGCTTCGATTGTATCTAAGTTTTCATGGCGAATACCAAACTTTTGCCAATTCTTATAGGATATATCCTTTGTCCATTTCTTGTGACCAACTAATTGCTCATCATTATATCCCCAATAGGCTGCACCAGATTCAGCTGCTAGGGTATGAAGTTCTTTTACAGCCTCAGCTTCTAAGTGATATCGTTTTAATAATTCTCCTGGACGTCGCCAAATTTCCGCTCCATTTGTCAGAACCATTGGTGTATTCAATTCTAGTTCTTCCCTTAAATGCTCTACTCTTTGACGCCCGCGTCCAGTTGCGAATATAACTGTCACTCCTGCTTCTGTCGCCTTTTGAATCCAATATTTATTTTTATCCGTAATTTTCTTATCTCGTGTTAATAATGTCTCATCTAAATCTAATGCTAGCATTCGATAATTTACCATTGTAAATTTATAACTCTCCTTCGGCTAAATAGCTAATACTTTGAATGGGATAATGATCGGACAACTCCTCAACCTCTTCATTTTTAATAATCTCAGCAATCGGATGGCTTTTCATAAAAACACCATTTACTAAAACATAATCTATTCTAAGTTGTCTTGCTTTTGTTAAATCATGCTTTAAAGATGATGGAAAGGAACTGGTAAAGTCGCCTAAAAAACCTATATCATACAGGCCTGCCTGTAATAGCGTATTCATCGGTGTATAATTAATCTTACCATCAACTAAATGTTGATTTGCTAAGACTTTTTTGTCCGCTAAATAAGTAGCTATGTTTTCCTTTTCATAATAATCCTTATCTAAAGGAGATAAGGTATTCATATCCCCCATTACAACAACGGGCTCTGTCATGCCTTGAACAAATTCTGCTATTTTAGCTGTCTCTTTCTCACGCATGGCAGACTCAAAGGGAGTTAAATGCGCAATTAAAATATGAGTTCCCTTCGTCTTAACATGCAATAAGCCATGATAGAAGTTGTCTTCATCAGTGTTAATTACTTCAAGGGGATGCTTTGAGATCACACCAACAAAATACGGGCTCGTCTCCATTTCGAAAATATAACTATAATCATAACCCCATTCCTTGGATTTTCTTTCTAACTTATCAGCATTCCATCCATTAAGTTCGTTAAACCCTATTGCATCGTAATCTTGTTTTTTCATCCAGTTATCAAATTTTTGAAAGCGATCCTTGTCCGGACAACCATCTAAAATATTAAATTGTAATAAATTCATTGATCCACCTTCTGTTTTATGTATTTTAATGTCTATGTAAGTTATATACCCTTTCATCAAATATATCAAGTATTAGGAAACCCTTTCACAAGGATATGCCCCATCCATTCGCAAATGGACAGGGCTATGTATAGCTTATATTTTCCTAATTATAACTTCACGCTGAATCTCGTCTACACGATCGACTTGAATGTAACCAGTTTTTTCTTCCAAGGCATTTAAAACACCCATGGTCAGACCGTAGGATATCATTCGCTCTGTAGAATAGCCCCTTTCTAAGGCAAGGGCTAATCCCGCGATGACAGAATCTCCAGATCCAACAGGGTTCACTGCCTCGATATCCGGAATACTGGCTTCATAGAGGTCCTCCCCGCATTTCACAAGGGCTCCATCTTTCCCAAGACTTACGACAACCCACTGGACACCGTCAAAAATTGAACCATCCAATTCCTTTACAATCTCTGCTTTCGACAGAGAGGAAACACCGACTAGCTCCGCAAATTCTGATTCATTCGGCTTAATTAAAAAGGGCTTGGCTTCACCGGAAAGAATCTCCTTCGTTACCGAACCACCGGTATCAAGGAATACTGGCTTTCCTGCGGACTTTGCCCGCTTAATCAGCTCCCCATAAAAATCTCCATCAAGACCCGCTGGCAAACTACCATTCAAGGTCACCACACTTGCCTCATCTAGAAACTCATCAAACTTAGCAAGAAAATCATCTCGCTCAGAAGAACTGATTTCCGGACCAGCCTCAAGAATCTCCGTCTGATTTCCCTCATGTAAAATCGCAATACAATTCCTCGTCTCACCAGCAATCCCAACAAAACGATCCGCAATACCCTGCTCCCTTATTTCCGAACGGATAAAATCACCTAAACTACCCCCGATAAAACCAGAAGCAGCGACATCCCCACCAAGTAAACCAACGACACGAGCCACATTCAAACCCTTACCACCCGCAGTTTTAGATACCTCACTCACCCTGTTTCCCGCATCAATTTTCAATTGATCAAGAGGGTAAGAAATATCCACCGCCGGATTTAAGGTTACCGTTACTATCATTCTTCCACCTCCCCCTTCTTTTTTTCCAAGGAGCTTAGCTCCAAATAGCCATTCACCCTAAGCCTTATGATCACTACCACAAACACGTATCTTATTCATAGCAACTTCCTGCATAACGTCCATGGCTTCTTTCATATAAACACGTAAATCTGTTTCCTCTTCATGCTGGATTAGGAAGTTACGCAAGCTTTTCGTAAAGGGAATTTTAAATTCCGTTGACACATTCACCTTGGCAATCCCAAGTTCAATACATTTCTTAAGGTCCTCTTCAGAAATTCCAGAGGCACCATGAAGAACAAGAGGAACATCTACCTCTTCTTTAATTTGGGATAAACGTTCAAAGTCTAAACTAGGCTCTGTTTCATAAACGCCATGACCCGTCCCAATGGCTACCGCTAATGAATCAATTCCCGTCTGCTCGACAAATTTCCTGGCTGCCACTGGATTCGTGTGCCCCGAATCGTCAGACCCTGAATGTCCAGCACCAACAACCCGGCCTAATTCCGCTTCTACGGTCGCATCATGGACCTTGGCGGATTGGACGATTTCCTTGGTTAGGGTTATATTTTCCTCAAAAGGCTTAGCCGAACCGTCAATCATGACTGATTTGACTCCGAGATCTAGGGCTGGCTGAATTTCTTCTAAGCTTTCATGGTGATCCAAGTGCAGAGCTATTGGAATATCATGGAGTTTTGCAGCAGTTTCCGCAATGACATGAACATATTCTCTACCCGCATAGGAAATGGTACTTGGTGAAGCCGCAAGAATTAGGGGGGATTTCATTTCCACCGCTGCTCTTACAATCGTTAATGCCGTCTCTAGATTATGAAAGTTAAAAGCAGGTACAGCGTAACCTTCCTTACTTGCCTTTTTAAGCATTTCCCGTGTATTTTGTAAGGTCATCTTTCTTCCTCCTAAAGAAATAGGGGGAGCTTAAAGAATTTCCCTTAGCTCCCTATATTAAAAATTATTTGTAATCGTAGATGGTTACTCCCTCGACAACTCGATTGATTGCACCGTCTGGACTTGGATTATCCGGTGTAATTCCGAGACTGATTGATTTCTTAAGAGCTAAACCCTGGGCGAAAATAACATAAAGTAAGGATAAATAAAAGTCATTATGAATAGGTGTATCTCCTTGATTTACTCCAATCGTCCAGTCTGCCAAATCAGCAATCTCATCCGTCTTCTTATCCGTTAACACAGCAATTTTCATACCTGTCTCTGCCTTAGATAACTCCCGTAAAATATCGAGATCATACTTTCTCGTATATTCATCCTGGGACATAAATAACACGACCAAGGATCGATCTGTTAAGATAGATTTCGGACCATGTCTAAATCCTAAAGAGGATTCATAGATGGGAACGACCTGTCCATCCGTTAATTCTAACATCTTTAAGGCAGCTTCATGGGATAGCTGGGCAAGCAAACCTGAGCCCAGGTAAGCGACTCGATTGAAATCAAAGGAAAGAACCTGATCAATATCATCACCAATTGTTTCAACGAGCTTTTCTCCGCTTGAAACTACTTCTCTAGCTAAATCCTCGGTATATTCCCCTGTTGCAAAAAGAGCATAGGCAAGAAAAATCATACTTGAGTAACTACTTGTCATGGCTAAACTTTTATCATTAGCACGCTCTGGCGTTAAGACAAGTAAACTCCTTTCGTCACCTTCTATATTTTTCGCAAGCTCACCTTCCGGATTACAGCTAATCACAACCTGGTATAGATCATCAATTATTTCCTCCGCCAAAGTTACTGTAGCAACACTTTCAGGACTATTTCCTGACCTTGCAAAGGAAACTAAAATCGTCGGCATTCCTTTTTGTAAGTATTCATGGGGATTTGAAACAACATCCGTCGTCGCAACAGATTCAAAGGAAAGATTTTGCTTATTTTGCTTATTTAAAGCAGGAGCTAACGTATCACCAATAAAGGCTGACGTTCCCGCTCCTGAAAAAATAATTCGAATATGATCGTGCTTATCATAAATCCCTGTTAAAAATCCTCGAAACTTCTCCTGTTGTTTAACAAAGTCATCTAGCATTTCTGACCAAACACTTGGCTGCTGGTGAATTTCCCTTGTTGTATGAACAGCATTCATTTCTTTAATTTTTTCTTCTGTTAAATTAAACAATAATGAAACCTCCTATAGAATGTTCTGGTTATGTTGTCATTACCAGTTAAAAGATGGTTCATGAGTAAAATACATATCGCTGAACTGTGATCCTGAATAAGCAATCTGGAATTGTTCAAGTTAATTCAACAGTATATGCAAATTTATCTCCGCGAGCTATACTCATCGTATATTCGATTAAAGTATCACCACTATAAGCGATTCGTCTGATCAACATACCGACATCTCCACTCTGAACTTTCAAGTGTGGAGCCTCGATATCACGAATCGTTGTAGCTGTGAATCTCTCAGTCGCATTTGTTACGTTTATGCCATAATCTTCATAAAATACATCGTACATTGGCCGCATCATAATGTCTGTTTTTACTAGATTCAAGAAGTAGGACCTTGGGATGTAAGATGTTTCGTATATTAACGGCTCTTCATCCGCTAATCTTAGCCTTACGATTTGCAACACCTCAGAAAACAGAGGAATCTGTAATTTATTTGCCCAAATTTCATCAACTACAACTTCTTTAAATGACAAAACTTTAGTTGATGGTTTTTTGTTGAGTTTCTTCATCTCTTCCGTGAAGCTATACAGACTCTTTAAAGGTTGAGTATATGCCGTTGGAGATACAAAAGTGCCTTTGCCATGCTCTTTATATATATATCCTTCTTGAACAAGTTGTTGCAAAGCTTGTCTGATAGTAATTCTGCTTACGTCATATTGATCACACAATTGCCTTTCTGACGGTAGTCTATCGTGGTCTTTGTATTTAGTTTGTATTTTTTCAATTAGTTTCTCCATTACCTGGAAGTATAAGGGTACACGGCTACTTTTATCCAACTCATCACAACCTTTACTACTGTTTTACACTTTTCCTTACTACTAGTTTTGTCGCGATAAAGATTTTCTTTGGAATGGTTCGCCCTTCAAGTCTTTCGAGCAATGTATCTACGGCGGTTTCTCCCATCAATTCTGTATATACTTTAACTGTTGATAAAGGCGGATACATATATTTTGATACAGAAATATCATTAATTCCAATTACGCTTACTCTTTCAGGAACAGAAACGTCTGCCTCATGTAAAGCCCGCATACTCCCGATTGCCATAACATCGCTACTAATAAAAAAGGCTGTCGGTAATTGATCACCTAAGTCTTTTATAGCTTTTTCCATTAACAGATAGCCTTCTTCTGTTGAAAAGGTTCCAACATAATCATACTTAGCTTCATAAAGTCCTACTTCATTCATATATGACCGAAATGTTTCCGCACGTAAATCTTCTAACGGATCATCTTCACCTTCGACATATTCACGGCCACCAATAAAGCCAATTTCTTTATGACCAGTTTCAATAAAATAATCGATGATATTCTTCGTTGCTTTTTCAAAATCAATAACAACACTATCAAACTTATCTTCATCTGGACTATAATCAACAAAGACAATATTTTGATGGATAGATGTCATTAATTCAACCTGTTTTTGACTGAATTTCCCAATAGCTATTATGCCTTGCACTTCTTCGGAACGAATTTCTTCAAGGTCATTGAAGAAATATACTTCTGCATCTAGACCAAGCTCTTTACACCGTTCTTCAATCCCAACACGAATTGAAAAATAATATAAGTCACTTAACTCTTCCTTTTCTGTGTACCAGTGAACGACTGCAATTTTATGGTCTATATATCGTTTTGGTGATCGTTTTTTATATGCTAAAGCTTCCGCAGCCTGAAAAACTCTCTTCTTTGTTTCATCTGAAACTGACAAAGTTGTATCATAATTAAGCACCCTAGAAACTGTTGCTGTAGAAACTCCGGCTTTATTTGCTATATCCTTAATTGTTGCCACAAAAATACTCCCTCTCAATAAAACTTTAATAAACTTCTCGTCATTATTATATCATATAAAGAAGTTTACAGTTGAGTCTTACTTCCTTAGGGTTTCTACATAATCATCCATTAATACCGTCTGATCAGATGCCCTTGATTCCTCAGCCGCAAAGACAATTAAATGACTTTTAGCCGATTCAATGGCTGAGGTTTTTGTTTGGTGGCTTTTATCATTTATTTGTTTGACAAAATCTCTCATTATTAAGGTATCTGCTCCACCGTGTCCTCCCATAACTTGCTCCGGATGGATGATAACTTCTTCACCAGTATAATATTTTATTCTAATTTCATTTGTTAAGGTTGAACCGGTAATTTCCGCCTTCGTCGTTCCGATTTGGAAGGTCCTTCCTTGCTCCTTGGTAAAGGCAGACATAGTAAAGGCAACCGTTGCACCACTTTCAAATTCTAAATTTACAACTTGGTGGTCGACAACGTTATTATCACTTTTATAGACACAAACACCATAGCGTCCTTCTTCAAGAGCTTTCAAACGTTTCTTTAGATCCCCCGTTTGCTCCATTGTATTAGCTGGCCATTGGTCCTTATCATGGTAATACCACTTTAAGGCTGAGTATGGACAGTCATGTTCTACTGCACAATCGATACATCTTTCCCCAGATCCTTCTGGAGCGTATTCTTCCCTAAAGTAGGATAGCCTTCCAAAGGAGGAAACCTTCTTACATTGTTCATTCATCAACCACTGGATAAGGTCCATATCATGGCAGGACTTTTGCAGTAACATAGAACTTGACTCATCTGAATTTCTCCAATTTCCTCGAACAAAACTGTGGGCTTGATGATAATAACCAACATTCTCTGTCCATTCAACAGTCATAATATCACCAATGGATTCCTTATCATTAATAATTTCCTTTAACTTCATGAAATAAGTAGAATAACGCAAAACATGACAAATCGTTAAGACTTGATCTGCTTCTTCAGCTTTTTCCGCCATTTCTAAAGACTCTCTTGCATCAGGCGACATTGGCTTCTCAAGCAAAATATCATAGCCTAAATCTAAGGCCTTCATGGTTGGATCATAATGTTCTCTGTCCTGGGTACAGATGAGAAGTGCTTCGGCTAATTTCGGCTTGTCGAGAAGCTCTGTCCAGGATTTAAATTGATTTTCCTCTGGAATGTTATGAGCTTCGGCAAACATAGCTCTTTTGGTATCGTCAGGCTCTGCGACGGCAACGATTTTAATTTCATTCGGTCTTTCCAGGGCATATCTACCATAGGCTTTCATTCCTCGGCTTCCTGCTCCTAGTAGTGCTGCTGTGATCATACTGTTCTCATCTCCTTGTTAATTTTAACTAATTTGATCTTTTCTTCATTTACAATTACATTCTATTTAACCCTGCCTTCCACTTAATGCTATTCCTTCAACGAATGTCCTCTGGAAGAATATAAAGATTACTATTAGTGGCCAAGAAGCTAGGAAGGTTCCTGCCATTAATAATGGGAAGTCTGTTACATGTTGTCCCTTTAATGTTGCCAGTCCTGCAGATAGTGGCATCTTAGACGGCGAACTGTTTACGATTAATGGCCAGAGGAAATCGTTCCATGACCACATGATTGTAAATATTGCTAATGCAATTAATCCTGGTCTAGCTAGTGGCAACATTATTCTCCAGTATATTTGGAAATGGTTACAACCGTCAATTTTTGCGGCTTCTTCAATTTCCTTAGGTAAGGATAGGAAGAATTGCCTCAATAAAAATGTTCCGAAAGCACTAAAAAGTCCCGGTAAAACTAAAGCTGTTAGTGTGTTTAATAGCCCTAAATTAGAAATGATTTGATATTGTGGGATTAATAATGCTTGTCCCGGTACCATTAGAACAGATAAATATAAAATAAATATAAGATCCCTGCCAGGAAATTTAATCCGGGCAAAGGCATAAGCCGCCATGGAACAGAATAATAGCTGCCCAATTGTTTTCGCTACAGTAGTTATAATAGTGTTCCAGTAATAGCCCATAAAGGGAAACTTCTGGAATACCTCTACATAGTTTTTCCATTGAGCAATAGCCGGAAAAATTTTCGGTGGTATTGCCGTTGCTTCTGTATTTGTTTTAAGAGACGTTAGAATCATCCACAAAAATGGCATTGCCATAATAAATGCTCCTATAATCAACAGAATGTGGATAAGGGTTTTTCGGCTTTTACTTATGTTGTCCATGAAATCACCTGCTTCTTCATTTTATTCATAATGAACCCAACGTTTCTGTAATCTGAATTGAATAATGGTAAGTATCAGAATAATAATAAACAGTACTAAGGCGATAGCTGCGGCTAGACCTTTATCTCCAACGACAAAAGCTTCATGATAAAATAAATAAATTACTGATCTCGCACTACCTATAGCTGGGTTTGTAGGACTTACCATCATAAATATAATGTCAAACACTTGAAATGCGGAGATAGATGTTATGACAGTTACAAAAAATACTGTTGGTGTTAATAATGGCAAAGTTATTCTGAAAAACATATAAAGAGGGCTCGCCCCATCTAAAGATGCTGCCTCATATAATGTAGTAGGTATTCCTTGTAATCCAGAAAGAAGAATAATCATATTCATTCCGATTACACTCCATATCCCTACGGTGATAATTGCCGTTAATACCCATTTGGGATCTGTTAACCAGCTAGGGCCATTAATCGAAAATAAACTTAGAATGTGGTTAATAATTCCATATTCCGAATTATATAACCATGCCCAGATCATTCCAACGGCAGCTGGCATTGTTACTACCGGAAGGAAAAATAATGTTCGGTAGATAGTTAGTCCTTTTATTTTTTGGTTCAATAGCACTGCTACTACTATTGAAATAGCTATACTAATAGGAACCATAGCAAATGCATAAAGAAAGGTATTTCTGAAGGCCTGCCATATTTCCGGTTTATTTAATAGTTTTTTATAGTTATCCAAACCTGACAAGCTGTAGTTTCCAAACGCTCCCCAATCAGTAAAGCTATAGAAGAACGTTTGGAATACAGGAAAGATATAAAAAACCAGCAGACCTAATAATGTTGGTGCGATGAAAAAATAACCCCAAAACATATCTGATTTTCCTAACTTACTTCTTTTTTGCCGTGGGTTATCTATCAATTGTCTCTCAGTCAACTTCTCTCACCTCAATTAAGTCACTTTTAAATTTATTCTTCAGCTAAAATCTTATTCATTTCTTCCGCTATCTTCAATGAAGCTTCCTCTACGGTTTGTTGGCCATCCCAAGCTTTTGCAATTTCTTCTAACATTATTGAATGCCACGCATTTACATCCTTAGAAACAGGATAAGGCTCTGCGTAATCGGCAGCTTCTAAAAATACCTCAAGATTAAATTGCGGAGCAGATTCTAACCAAGCATCTTGTGTTCCTTCATAAGTAGAAATCAATCCACCTTCAGCTTGAATTAACTGTGCTTCTTCAGATGCTAAAAATTTAACAAATTCCCAAGCTGCATCTTTTTCTTTAGATTGAGAAGAGATTACATTTCCTAGACCATGAATAACATTTGATCTCCCGCTCATTTTTGGTATCGGAGCTACGTCAGCAACATCCTTTAAGTAATCATGTTCTTTAAACATTGGTGTGTAGTATGAAGCATGAATAATCATAGCTACTTTTCCAGACTCAAATAATTCTGTTCCACTTGTACTCTCTACTTGTGCGTGGGTAGGTGATACTTCATGGACATGAATTAAATCATGATATAGCTGTAGAGCTTCAATTGTATTTGGATCATCAAATCCAGACTTTGTTTTATCATCAGAAATAACATATCCATCATTTGAGAAAATTAAATTCCAAAAAGAGGCTTGTCCCGACTGCATATATGCTGCTATTCCATACACATCTTCATCCGGATTGGTTATCTTTTTTGCAGCATCTACTAAATCATCCCACTCCCAATTTTCATCCGGATATGGAACACCAGCTTCATCAAATAATTCCTTATTATACCAAAGAGCATTAGTGTCAAAATCTTTGGGAAGTGCATACTGATTATCTTCATAGTTATATAAATCGACTAAAGCGTCTGGATAGGGACTTAAGTCTAACCCCTCCTCTGAAATATGATCCGACAAGGATTCTAACATATCGTTCTCTGCATACTTAATTAAATTTGGACCATTCATCCAAAATACATCAGGTAATCCACCACCTGTTGCTGCTGCATCTAGCTTCGTAAAGTACTCTGCGTAGGGTGTAATTTCTAATACTACTTCGACATCCGGATTCTCTTCATTAAAAGCTTCTATAGTTTCTTCTAAAAAATCAGTTTGTTTGTCATCCCAGTATCCATAAGATATTTTAACCTTTCCATCATTACCACCAGAACACGCTGCCAAGGCTAGTAGAACAAATAAACTTGAAAATAAAATTATCAATCGTTTCATTAATTTCACTCCTTTTTAATGTGTAAAAGCAATATTAAAGACAAGCTGTAACCCCTTACATTTCCTGTCGAAACCACCCCCTTAATTTTATAAATTTAATCCTAATACACCTGCACCAATGATTCCAGAGCTTTCTTTATAGTGGCTTATAGCTATTCGACTAATTGATTGTTCTTGTTCCTTTGAAACATAGTGTAATAAGTGATCTTTTATTAAATCGAGTAGTATTGGATTTTTATTTATGACACCCCCACCTAAAACTATTTTTTTTGGATCTAGTACACAAATAATAGAGTACAGACCATGTGCAATTGATTTTGAAACGGACTGAATAATATACTTTGCTGTTGGATCTTTTGCATAATATTTCTCAAAAACATCCCTAGTTAATATTTTTTTATCTCCATATAATTTCTTTGCTTCCTTTGCGATAGCTTGACCAGAGGATACTTGCTCTAATCTACCTATACCACTTTCTGTAAATGATGTTTCTACCGGTAACAAGCCTAATTCACCCGCAAATCCTACTCCTCGTAAAAACTCCCCATTGTAAATAGTTGCGCAAGAAACACCTGTACTAATAGTTGTATAAACAAAGGTTTCTTTTGAATTCAAATTACACATTTCCCATTCAGCCAAAGTAGCTAAATGTACATCGTTATCTATTAATATATTTGTAAAGTCATAATAGTTTCTAAGTCTTTCCCTGATAGGAAAATTGCCCCAAGGTAAGTTATTTTGATAGACCGCAATCCCATTTTTTCTATCTACTTTCCCAGGAACACCAATCCCCATTCCTACAATATCCTCTAACTTTATATTGGCTTCTTCCATCACCCTATCAATTGAAAGAACGACTTGATGAAACATTTTTTCTTTGTTTGTGGTTATACTTTCAACTTCGAGACGATGAATTACTTTATAATTTCGATCAATAATTACGCTAGCAATTTTCGTTCCTCCTATATCAACTCCTAAAGCGTAACCCATACTTTTCACCCCAACTCTTTAAATATACAAAATGAATATATTTACTAATTATATTACTAAATTATTTACTAAAGTTATTTACTAAGTTAACACATTGTTTCTTAATTGTCTATAAGAAATCATAAAATTGGTATTTTATAAGAAAATAAGGATATTAAATCAATCTTTTTGATAGAGGCCATAAAAAGATATTCTTTGTTATAGGTAAATAAATTTAGCCACAAAAAAATGCCACCTCAGCCGAAGCCAAGGTAGCATCCCCCCCATAATTTCAAATTGTTTCTTTATCAGATTTCATTTTTGGATTGCGTCTCATCACTAGAGATCAAAATTCACGACATATTTATGAAGCTTTGTATCGTATATACCGATTGAGTATTCGATGAGATTATCGTTAATATCGTAGGAAAAGCGAGATCGACGGAGATGAGGTTTCTCCTCTACTTGTAGCAATTCCGCAATTCGCTTGTCAGGAGTTTCTATGCCGAACTCATCTTTAAAGCGTTGAAATTTAACTCCTTGGCTGTACATTGTCTCATAAAGTGACAGCTCATCTTTCTCAGGGATGACGATATCCTTTGATACATAATGTCTAAAATGAATATAAGGATCCTCATCAATCATATAGATTCGTTCGATACGTGTCGCTCCCTTTGGGAAAGCAAGGGATAAAATCTCATGATCCTTGGTGTCATATTCAGAGACGGAAATAATTTGTTTGCGGAGTTGCAAACCACGTTCCGATAAATACTCGGAAAATCGTTGTCCCTTAGATAACTTGGATACAGGATTATTAGAAATCACCGTCGTTCCTACACCACTTCGCTTTTCTACGTAACCTTGAAGAGCTAGCTCTTCTACAGCACGACGTACAGTAATAATACTGACATCGAATTCCTGCTTTAATTCGGGTTCAGATGGAATCAAAGAACCAATTGGGTAATTCCCGTTAATGATTCGGTTCTTTAATATTTCCTGAACCTGCATATATAAAGGACCCCTTTTTAACGTAAGCTTCATACCAATCTACCTCTCTACATAAATAGTCGTTAAAACAATCAGCTACTTTTAGCGTTTGACGTCCTGTGAATTTTCCCCTCGGACGAGTCCCCATACATCTTCTTCACTGTTTATTGGGGAATCCCCATAAGTTGTATGGGTAAGTACACCAGAAGCAGCCGCAAATTCTACGGTTTCTTCCTTGGATAGTCCTTGTAAATGGCCGTATATAATTCCGCTTGCGAAACCGTCGCCGCCACCTATTCGATCAAGGACTTGAAATTTATATGGGCGAGAATATGTTAATTCCTTATTTGCATACATAAAAGCTTGAATAGATTGCTCCTTACCACCTAGGTGATTACGGATGGTCCCCGCAATCCTTTGAATCTTGTAGGTCTCACTAACCTTGGGTAGTAAGTCAACTATCCTTTCCTTCTTCCCCTTTTCCTCTGTTTTAAACCCTAATATTTTTTCCGCGTCTAAATCAGTCATCATACATATATCGACATAGGGAAGTAATCGATTATACCATTCCTTGGCTAATTCATAATCATTTCTCCATAATTTTGGTCGAAAATTACTATCAAAAACAACTGTAAGATTTCTTTTCTTGGCTTCCTTGGCAACAGTTAGGAGTAAATTCCTCGTTTCATCAGAAATCGCAAGAGTGATTCCACAAAAGTGAATCATCTGTGCTCCCTCGAAGATAGCATCAAAATCATAATCCTCCACCGTTGATTTACAGAAGCTGCTTTCCGTTCGATTAGAATAGGTAACGGAACTTGGCCTCAGATCAAAACCTTGCTCTAGAAAGTATTTACCGATAAACTGTCCGCCCCGGGAAATGTCTTCTGTTCCTATCCCTAAGGACCGAATGTGAGCGATTGCCGCATCTCCAATCCGGTTAACGGGGAGTTTTGTCATGAGGGAAGTTCGTAGCTTAAAATGACTTAGGCCACTTAAAACGTTTAAACCAGTGCCTGTGTAAGCTACATTGAATGTATTTGTTTGAGGTAAGGTTAAATGACTTGGCGTTGCAAGACGCATCATCACTTCTCCAAAGGCTAACACTTTCTCAGTCATACTTTCACCTTCTTTTTATGTGTGCTTTTTTCCTATTTCTTTCATTATCTCATATATTTGTATAATATCTTCCATTTTCGTCTTTTTTGTTTCTTTGTCAATAATTGAAGAGTAAACATGAGGGATTACTTTTGGGACTCCTGCTTCAAGGGCAATTTCAATAATCTCTCCGAAGTTATTTAAATCAATCCCACCTGTCGGCTCTAAGGCAAAATTATGCTTTGCACAAATTTCGGCTAGGGCTTTGTATTCCGAGCGTGTCTCCAGCCCCTTCATGGGGAAAAATTTAAGTGAATTTCCTCCCATATCCTTGACCATCTTAATGGCCGTCTCGACAGATACCACAGCCCCTTCACTTTTTGAGGATGCAGGACCTGTAGCGATATTTACAGAACCAACAATTCCCGTTGGTTGAACGAGGGCATTAATCCAAGTATCCCGCTGATTTAAGGCGGCTCTAGAAGCACCTACACCTGTAAACACTTGGTTCACATGTTCAGGATGATAAGTGCGTAAAATCTCAACGACTTTTTCTGACTGGGTTGGATCACCTGCCCCTAGACCAACAGATACTGCACCGTCAATCGCTTCATCGAATTCCCTCATAGCCTCTACAGCTTCCTCTGCCCTATCATAATCCGCCGATAAGACACCAACAATCACATGTCCCTCGGTTGCCTCATAAATTTCCTTAGAATTATGAGGGTCCTTGGCCAGAACGTTTACACATAGTCTATCATATAAAAAACGTTTTCCCTTCAATGACTTAACCTCCCAAACAAACTTATTTCACTTGTAAAATCAGACTTAATTTATCCAAAATTTTCTCTGCGTCTCCCTTATGTAAAGGCCTCGGATCAATATCAAAAAAGCCAATATTGGCATTATAATCCCGGGTGAAAACGGCTAAGTCTCCGTCAGCTAAAAGCTCCGTCACTTCCAGGGCTGATAGACCTACCTCTTCCTCATCAATTTTTATTCGTCCACGGTAAATCTCTCGCCCCGCTTCATCTTGAACAATCTCCAGCTTCAGACCAGGAATTTCCTTGAGTGGATCTAACTTCTCGAGTTCTTCAAGCTGCTCTTCCTTAGACATAGTCTTACTTCCATAATCGGCTAAGGCTTGCATGAGACCAAGAATGGATTCCTTACCAATCTTCATCGCCCGGCCAATTCCAGCTTGATGAGCCTTCACATACTTCACATATTCTTCCGTCCCGGCAATAATACCCGATGTCGGACCTTCAATGGCTTTCGAACCACTATAGATGACCAAATCAGCCAGCTTCGAATAATAGGTTAAATCCCCCTCGGCCGCAGCATCCA
>Ga0079226_10001885_pt1 | contig 16086 bp, 7 predicted proteins | sample Poulit2014_FD_76345 | JGI IMG/M metagenome (GOLD analysis project Ga0079226, IMG submission 76345) | Agricultural soil microbial communities from Georgia to study Nitrogen management - Poultry litter 2014 | ecosystem: Environmental > Terrestrial > Soil > Agricultural land | place: USA: Georgia...
TCCACTTCTCTGCTGATATTTTCGTTCATAAAGAATTTGGGTGACTGAAATATGGTATGAATTCTCCTATCTCTCTTTATCAATGAGATGACATCAGGATCATCCAAATGTATATCACCTTCAAGGATCATCATCCGCAGGTACATGATGTGCTGCCTGTTTATATTGACATCAGGAATCAGTTTGATAATCGATTGTATTATTGTTCCTGATCTTTGACCCATATCGTAATAATTCAACAACCTCTGAAGCTCGATTGTTGCTTCATTAAGGTTTTCAAGTTTAAAGTCCAGAAGATGCAGAGCTTCCAATTCGATATATGAATATATATCATCATCCGCAGATATAAGATGCACAACCTCTTTGTTCAACAAACCTTGTATATCTTCATCTTCATAGAAATAGTTGATCAGCAGTATATACCCTGTTTTTCTCATCTCTTCTTTCTCTTCTTTAATTTTATTGAGAAACTCATAGAAGTTTTCCCGTGTGAGTTCTTCTTCCAAATTGAGTATTTTTTCTTTGTAGACCCGCCACGAATACTTCGTGTATGTATCTGTTTTTTCTTCTTCAAGTATTTCCAGCAGCTCGTCATTATCACCATTTACATTATGGATCATCATTTCAGCTTCTTGAAAAGAATTAGAGGAAGTTAAATACCTGATAAGGTTCCGTTGCTGCTCTTCTGATAAATACTGAAGCACGTCTCTTCCATCACTTATGTATACTTTCAAAGATTCAATATTTTTCATGTCATACATCAATTTGATTTTAAAAGGAGCAATTTCAGGTACATGGACATCCTTTACAGCTTCCCATGAATCGGAATAATTTCTTTCATGCTTCAGCACCAGACCCTTCAAATATGATTTATAATGGCTGTCCAGCTTTAAATTTTCTATTTTCTGCATTAGAAAAAAATGTTCTGATGTTCTCAAGAACATACTGAAAACAGGTTCTTTGACACCTATTTTCCCTGTAAGCCCTTTGTTCATCAGAACCTTCGAAACTTTGTTCATATTAAATTTGTGTGCTGCAAAAGAAGCGATTCCTAATATTGATTTCATTTTACGGTCTCCTTAAACTCAGCTGTAGCAGCTAGTACGACATCATTATAATAAATATGGTCATGTCTGGAAAAATACAAACATGACCATGTTTGAAATCAGATACTGATTTTCACATAAACTAAAAATCATGCCAAATTATTGGTTTTACTTACTACTTTCGTTTTAGATGATAATAGTATAATCATCCTCTTTGGTTTTCACTTTTATATACCCATCTTCAATTTTCACATCTACCTCAGGTATTTCTTCATCGTTATACAACAATGTACAAAAAATGGTCTCTTCCGAAGAGTTTTTATCGTATTGAATCTGTTTTGTTTCTTCGGCTTTACCGAAACCTATAGTATTGATTGCTGTCGGTATTTTAAGATCCCCTTCAACTACTCTTTTAGTACTGCCAGACAAGATTTGTCTTACGCAGAACGTTTCCTCCCCATTTTTCAACCGAATTTTATCATTCTCTTCGACCACTTCAACTTTCGCATCCAGATTGAAATTCTGACGGAAGTTAAGAGACTCATCTCCAATCAATTCAACTGTATCTATAAGGAGTACGAGTGGTTTTTCATGGAATTTGACAGCCGTTCTTTTGAGAACCGATTTATTGCCCCTGTAGTCTGCATGTTCTCCTCTAACTATCGAATAAAACTTGTTTTCTTCATGGCCTTTAAGCGCTATTTTCCTAGTAAAACGGTTCTCATTTTTAATGGCATAATCATAATCCCTCAGCTGAAAACTGCTGTGAGATCTTTTTGATGTGATATAATTTCTCGCTTTTGATTTACTGTAATTGAACTTTCCTGGATCAACAATGAAATCTTTGCCATTATAGTTCAATGTAATGCTCAAATCATCTTTATGCTTATGAACTTTACTACTATAACCGCAGACAAAGCTTAAATAAAGAGGTTTTGGTGATTTATGCTGAAGTACAGATATTCCTGCTTCAAAATCATAAATATCATCATATTTTTTGGTCAGTCTATTTTGTTTTGTGCCAGAATCACCGATTGCCGGAAACTGTCCATCAGGCTTCACAAGTGTCCGGGGATAGTTCGCCGCTATAGAAAGATATTCTTTTACATTATTACCTAGCGAAGTATCATCATAATCGTTCAAATATTTTTCTATATCTCTGTACATCCTCACTACCATATTGTGGTAATCAGGAGAGTTTTCCAAATGAATGCCCTGTGCGCTAAAGCTGTACCAGAAAGTATCTATTGCCCTGTAATACCCTTTGTTGAATAGAAAATCATCTTTCAGTACATGCCCGATGACCATGAGAGAACGATCCATCATCAGTCCATGATTGTTATTGTTATATATTGAATCATCACTCAGTACTTTGGCATGCTGCTTGAGGGTATCTGCGAACAGTTTTTCATCATAGCCAAACCCATTTTCTTCAGCCAGATAAAGGTATTGTATTATTACCTGCACTCTGTTTGCAGTCGGATGATCATACCAAACCATCCTCTCTTCTGGATTAGTTTTTGAAAAATTGATCCACGCTTTTATAATTTCTTCAGCTTTCAGAAAATATTTCTCCATTTTAGTTTCCCTATAATGGTTCAGTAATTCTGCACATACTCTGAGGGATTGAATATATAGTTGATAACTTGCACCGTATTTAGCTGTTTTATCTGTATACCAATAGTTCTCATCGTAAGTTGTTGATTCAAATCCAGGAAAAGGGATAATTTTATTTTTGGCAGCATCTTGTGCGATACGTTTAGTATTCTTACTTTTCTTAAGTAGTGGGAACACATCACTCTCACTGATTTCCAATTTTTCAAGTCCCATTTCAATTTCTCTCTTATAATTTCTGAGTGCTTCGAGTTCTTCCTCTTTTTCATTAACAATCTGCTGCAGATTTTCATTTTTATCTTTAAGAGTCGATAGTTGATTAGGCGTATAGTAATTCAGAGCCGGCCAAAACTCATCAATGATTCCATATAGATACTCACTGCTTTTACGATCCTCAATTTTTAAAGTCTGCAGCTGATTTATCATGTGCCGGTTATTCACAAATATGAAAGTTTCACTTGTCTTATCAGTTTCCTGGGTAATGTTCCCATGCCAGTTCCCCATACGGAACTCCCAATAGATCATGAGGGGCAGATTATAGCCTTGATCAATGATACCTCTCATTTTATTCCGTTTAAATGCATCACTATACAGACGGAAAAGGAATTTAAAATTGGACTTCGTTTTGGCAGGAGCCCAATTTTTCAAAACTTTTACCATATCATTATTTTTTGTACTTCTATGGAAACCTTCAAGATATGGCATTTTGGCAAATTCGTATAAAGTCGATTTGATATGCAGAGAATTTTTATTAAACTCCTTAGCCATCATATAGCTTAAAACATATGAGTGGTGAGAACTTACATGTGTCTTCATCTTTTCCAGATATGATTTGGGCATTTTATAATCTTTGAAGTAATACAGAGTATGATTCAAATTGAAACTATCTACGAGCTGCTCAACTATGAATTTATCCCTGGCATAAATACGTTTTGCACTGTCATTCGAGTTTACATCATCTCTTGTAATATTCTTCATATATGTAAAGTATTTCTGTTTGTTCTGCAATGATTTTGTTACCGCCATCGATACTTTTGAATCTATCCCGCCTGTCAAAGAAAGATAAATATCTTCATAATTATTTTCTATCCAATCGACTTGAGGCAGATAATAAGGTTTCGTATTTTCTAAAACAGTATCAAGTTCCTGCTCGTTAAAGTTGTTCCTTGGATAGAATCTTGTGAAGTCACTATCCTTAAATGAGAAATAAAGGTTCGGATTGAATTTAAAAATTCTCTTAATATTGGAGTAGTCCAAAAAGCCATTCATAAAATGAGTGAATCTTTCGAGCTTAATGTCTTTCTCTGCTTCTACAATCTCTTTGACCAAAATTTCATGTGATCCGAAGATTTGCATTTCCCACTGGTAAATTGGTCTCATACTGGTTGCATCAGTATATATTCTGGTATCCTCGGGTGTATCGAAAATAAGTACATATCTTCCATTTAAAAATTTCAGTTCATTATAGAATATATCGTCATCTTCAGAAAAACTATCAAGGAGATTATCGGAGATATCCCCGATATTCAAATTACCATCCCGTATGTCGAGAATGTAACCGATTATGTATAGAATTCTATCACCTTTGCTGCATTTGAATACTTCTGTATTATCATGAAAATATAGATACGCCTTTGACATAGCTATCTCTGTATTTAAGGCGTCGTTCATTCCAATTTTTTCTGCAGAAATACAAAAGGTATTACTGAGCAAGTTTTTATCCATAGTAATTCTCCTTCACAAACCCTATTAATATATTTTTCATCATTAATTGTTAAGTTGTAAAAACTCCAAAATCTTATCTTCATTATTATCCCAAAGAAATTCCCTGTAGAGGACTTCTTTCGCATTATTCCTATAAGTATTTTCCAGATTTTTGTCATCTTTGATTTTTTTTATTGCCTGTATTATTTCGTAGGATGATGCGCCTGCTTTGGAATAACCTATTTCATTTTCATTAATCAGTTTATTTGCATACCCACCGAGGTTGGCAACAACGGGTATGCCACAGCCTATCCCGTCGATGATTTTACCCGGAAGTACGTTCAGGAATACATCACTGTTCTTGAGTAGAGATAATTGCACGTTATGTTCCCTGATCATTTCCAGGCATTCCTCTCTACTTTTTTCTGGGTGTACTGTGACGTATTTAAAATCATTACTATGGATATACTCTCTGAATTTCACTGCATTTACACCATAAGAAACCACAGTAAAATATATACCTTCGGATTCAAGTGAATCTGCAACTTCAATCAGTTGTTCATAACTTTGTGCAAGCCCAATATTGCCTGTGTAAATTACTTTGAACACATCGCTCTTATCCTTAAATGCAACTTCTGAGTTATTAAAAGAATTCGGTAAATAAAGTATTTCTTTGTCAGAGACCATACTTGAAATATGAGATCTGAATCCTTCATTATTAATCACTATTTTGTCTGACAGCTTATACATTCTTTTTTCCATAAATTTCAGTAATGGATAAATTTGGTTGATGTTAAACATACCAACTTCTTTTACACTGTCTGGCCACAGATCCCTTACTTCTAAAATACGTTCCGTATTTTTTATTTTTTTCTGGAAGAAAAAAGAGGACCATGGGATAAATATATTTGGTGAGGTAACATATACTACATCATATTCATGCTGATAGGACTTTACGAAAGCTCTTATTTTATAAGAGAGTTCAAAATAATACATCAAACGGGAGAACATACTTTTTGACTGTTTGCTGATTCTCATCTGCAATCTGAATATATCGCTGGAAGCATTGATAAACTCTTCGTTCCAATACTTCTCATTTTTGTACATTTTTGCATTCGGGTAGTTAGGATGTGTTGTTAATATATTTACCTCATGATGTTTTGAAAGCGTAAGATATAAGTTCTTAAAACGGTTTGCACCTGAACCTATTTCTGGATAAAAATTTTGTGTAATTAAAAGTATTTTCATAAGGCCACCCAATATAATAGTCTATTTTCGTTTCTATTATTCTGTAAAAGAAAAGTGCCCGCTGATAGGCACTTTACTTAAAGTATATTTTAAAATAAGGTGTTTGACTACCTTTTCATTAATTTATGGTTATTTCTAGAAGACCTGCATCTCTCCAGGATGCATTTTTAAATGTCGAATTGTATAAAACCATTATCGAACAGGCGGAAGAAGCCAATTCCAATTCAATTGGTTTATTCAAGTCAATTATATCATATTCCTTGTATTCTTTGTTCAGACGAATAACAACTCTGATTCGTCCCTTACCTTTAGGGTTATTATACATACTTTTAATTTTCACTCTCTGTTTTTGTCCATCAACAGGTTCGATTGAAAGATTATTAACATCTTCGATTTTAGTCTTTCCAGTTCCAGGCCTGACACTATAAACATTCTTTTTAATTTTTCTTACTCTCATTCCATTGTATGGTGTTATTTTAACCCCATTCTGATTCTCTTCAGCCTCTAAATTTTTATCAGCTGCTCCTGTAGATTTTTCATACAAGTTGGTTTCATTGTTAATTCCAAAATGAAGAAGAACCGGCCAATATTCATTAATTATCAGTTTGTATAATGAAAAATCACGGCGTTCATCAATATTCGGTTGCTGCATCAGATCAATTAACTTTCTAGTATTCATATATATGAATTCATCAGTCTCAGGATCCGTCTCGAGGGTCAGTGTACTGTGCCAATTTCCCATACGTGATTCCAGGTGGAACAAATCAAAAAAATGTCTGCCTTTTGTTACACCTTCTGTTATAAGGTTACGCTCAAAGTAATTCTCAATCTCAGTATCGAAGTCATAATGCTCATCAAATGTTTTCGGCAGACCATGTATGCATTTTTTGTAAAAATTGAATGTGTCTTCTTTAGTGACCAGAGCTTCGTCAAAATCCGCCTTCCCCATACCAAATACCGTAGATTTTATATGAATTGCATGATTGTATTTTTTTTCATTTCTATAGTAGTTAATCAGTCCGAATGCATGATGAGAGTTATAAAATTCTTTCATACCCTCCAGTTCATCTTTTGGCGGCCTATAATCTCTAATACTGATAATGGAATGATTCCACTTCATATTCTCTCTCATCTGCTTCGTGACACCGGTATCTATCTTATGAATCGTTTTAGCCATTCTTGTTGCCAAGTATTTAGATGGTGTATAATAAGTCAGAAATTCAATATCCGAAGACATATCTCTGCTCAGAGCAGCTGAAACTCTGGAATCTATACCTGCAGTAAGTGTAAGAAATTTCTCTGCCGGTTGTTTTGCAAGCCAGCCCCTCGAATTAACAAGTAAAGTATCCATTTCTTCAAATGTTTCCTCTACTGTTTTTTCATTCAGCTCTGTTCTAGGATAAATTCTTGTGAATACAAATTCATTCATCTCCAATTTCAAACTCGGATTAAGTTTGAAAATTCCTTCATATCTTGTGAAATCAAGTTCTGTATGAACTTTTTCCGGTCTTCTTTCCAATATGATTCCGTTTGATGACAAAACTGAATTTAACAGATTGTCGTGCGAACTTAAAGTTTTACTCTTTTTATGGTAAACAATTGGTTGTAACTGGGAAGCGTCTGAGTATAGAGTTACATCCAATCCCTCATCCAATATGAGAATATATCTACCATTTATGTATTCCAACTCTTCAACCAGATTGCCATTTATCATTAAATTTCTGATTATATCTCCCTGTGAGAGTTTTTCATCTCTCGTATCAAAACAATATCCCAGCAAAATAGCATGATTGTTTTCTATACGGTATTCTTCAACACATACGCTATTTGAGTAATAAAGCTTGTGATTACCAATATTCAGCATTTCATATGCACCCAATTCATTTACCTCAATTTCTACTGATGTCATCAAATATGACCCTGGGTAAAACACTCCTTGAAACTTCATGTATGTTCCTCTCCTCTGAAATTCATCAAATATGGTGTTAGTTAAACTGTATTCATATTCATTTTATATGTTGTTATTTTAAGTTTATTATATATATGATTTTAACATCATTTTTACATAACCCTTTTAAAATGTACAAATAAAACGCATACATTATCTCCATACTAATCAAAAAATAATAAAATTTCTATGTATAATTATAAATTTACACTAAATAATTTGGTTTTTCTCATGTTATTATATTTATACAGCTCATTAAAAAACAAGAAGGGGAATAACAATGAATAGAAATTCGAAAGTATATCCACAAGGGTTCATTTTCTCTGAAAAAACATTAAATAATTTACCCGAATACTTTAATTTTAAAAAAGTTGCTGATAAATTCAACTACTATTATGATGAATCCGCCAAATCATCTATTTTTGAAATCGATGACACATTTATTATAATTCATGGCCATTTTATATATGTAGGTGAAGAGATTTCTACAAACTTAGATCTACTCTCCCACCTTCTGGATGCATACTGGAATGAATTTGAAAGCTTTTTAGAAATACTTGATTTTATCGGTGGTCGTTATGCAGTTATAATTGGAAATAAAGATCATGTAGAAATTTTCCAAGATACTGCGGGTACAAGAAGCGTTTACTTTTCTACTGACAACAACGTGCTAAGTTCTCATGTGCACCTACTAACTGATAATTTTGAGTGTCACAATGACAAATTGGTGGAAAAATATGAAGCATTTAAAAACTTCTCCACTTTTACTCCCTTCGAAAACATAAAAAGTATGGTTCCAAATTTTTCACTCAACTTTTATACAAAAGACATTAAACGTTTTTTTCCAAGAAAAGATAATAAATATAAGGATCTCAGTGAAAATGAAAAATTTGAAATCATCGAAACTTGCTGGAGTAAACAATTCAACTATTTCATCAATGAATTCGACAGTATTCTACACTCTATTTCCGGTGGTTTCGATAGCAGAGTTTCTTTAGCGCTTAGCAGGAATTTTATCGATGAAATCCAGTTTTTCACTTATACGTTAAGCAAGAAAAATATAAACAGCAATAAGCGATTCCAAAAAACATTAGATACAGACAAATTAATTGTAAATACAATACTCAAAGACATTCCTCTAAAGCATGATTTTCTCTATTTTGCAGATGAAAAATTACCACTTAGCTATAAACAAAAGGATGTTTTATTAAAAAATACAATTAACCAGCATGGATGGGCACTTATTCCACATTTTCTGCATACATTCACCAATGATAAACATATTCATATTAGAAACAACGTAACAGCAATATGCAAATCTCCGTATATCATTGGTCCTCAAGGTGACGCCCCATCCGATTTAAAACAAAGGATATACCGCTCTTTAAAAGTCGAGCAAAACCAGTCTGACTTTAGAAGTCTTGAAAAAATGATAAATGAAGAAATTGCGTATTTGGGATATGAAGATGATTTGCATGGTTTCAACGTATTAGATTTATATTATCTGGAGATTCGCCTTGGCAGATGGCATGCGGAAGTGCTTAATGAAACAGATATTGTTTATGAAACTGCAAATCCTTTTAATGTGAGAGCAATGATTGAAGCATCCTTAGCGTTCCCGAAAAACAAAAGAATAGAAAACTACATTTCAACCGAACTTATCAACAGAAATTATCCAATACTTAACTTCTATGGCAAAAATACTACCTTGAATATGTATGAACAATCAAAAAAAGACAAACTTAACGAGGATAATGATGATTTTAATAACTACTTTAACGAATTTGCTATTTTCAATGATAAGAAAAATTATGTAACTACTATTCCTGCAAATAAAAACACCTTGCTTTTACCGACGGAATTTCTTTTAAAGGATTTTTATAGTGAAATTGCTTTCACATTTAATAAGACAAAAGGAATCATTCAAATAGATCTGCATAATGAATATAATGCTCAGAAAGGTGATGGATATCTGTGCTATGAAATATTTAAGAATGATATTCTTCTGCTTACTGAAGATATATCAAATTGGGGAATGGTAAATAATATAAACATAATGAATATGAACAAAGGCGATACTGTAAAAATAGTAGTTCGGGCACTTAAAACATGCACGACTTCTTCGTGGGAAAAAGCTTCCAAGATCCGTATAAAAAATTATAAGGAAGCTTACACAAAAACTTTATCTGAACGAGAAATTACGTGTACAAGCCCTTACTCGATATTGAAATAAAAATCACTTTGCCAATGAAATGGCAAAGTGATCTTTATTAGATAATATTATAAATCTGATTAAGTAAGCTGAGTATAAAAAGACTGATCACACCTATAGCAGGGATATAATTCATAATAGGTCTGCGGTATTTCTCCAGCTCTATTTCCATTCCTTTTTCCTGCTGTCTGTTAATCATTTTATCCTTAAACATAAGTTGTTCTTCTTTTGTCATATCTTTGAATTTGCTGATAAAGTCGGCGTATTTTTTAGTAATTGGTCCTGCATCTCCAAATTCTTTCACTTCACCATAATGTACCCATACTGCTTTATTACACATTTTCGCAACCTGTCCTGCAGAATGTGAGACGAAGAATATCGTTTTACCATCTTTCTGAAATTGCTTCATTTTATCCAAACATTTATTTGAGAATGTTTCATCCCCTACCGATAGTGCTTCATCTACGATAAGGACATCAGGATCCGTATGGATTGCTATGGCAAAACCAAGCCTTGATTTCATACCGCTCGAATAAGACTTGATTGGCTGTGATATAAAATCACCTAGTTCGCTGAATTCAACAATATCATCATATCTTTCTTCAATCATGGCTTCAGTCAGACCATGCATAAGACATTTCATTCTAATATTCTCTTCACCCGTAAGCTCCTGATTCAAGCCCGCACTGATTGCAATCAATGAACTTTTACCTCTGATATCAATCATTCCCTGGGTTGGAACAGTAACCTCACCCAGAAGGTCAGACAAAGTTGATTTGCCAGAACCGTTCAAACCGATTATACCGACAGAATCTCCCTCTGCAACTTCAAAATTGACATCTCTTAAGGCATAAAATGGTTTTTCTTTATAGAAATGTCCCATTGTAAATAATGAAAGTATTTTGGCTGCCCTGCTTCTATTCAAATCATATACTTTTGAAACATCTTCAACTTTAACTTTATAAGTCATTTAATGACCTTCTTTCGATATTAAAACATCCAGATTATTATATATTTCCAACAGCTTTTGTTGTTCATTATCCCAATTATAGTTCATTTTTGCAGACCTACAATTTTCACTATATCTATTTCTCAAGGCTTCATCTTTCACAAGCATATTGACCACTTTCGCAAGCTGTTCAATGTTACTGGCATCAAGAGATATACCAACCTTTTCCCTTTCAACTATATTCTTAATTTCAGGAAAGTCACAGCTTACTATCGGGATATGTGCCATTATATATTCAAAAAGTTTGTTTGAAGCAGCAGAATAATGATTGTAACTTGTATTTTGCAATACCTGAAACCCTATATATGCTTCCTTTGTATAAGATGGCAATATGTCCATGTGAACCTTCGGGAAAAATTTAACTTTATCACTCAGGTTTTCTTCAATGACTTGTCTCATAAGTATTTGCTTCAATCTGCCATCACCTATAAAAACGAGTGTGCCTTCATCGACCAGGTGCATCATCTTAATTAAATTCTCAAGACCACGTCCTGCCTGTAACCCGCCCTGATACAGCAGCAATTTCTCATCCTCCGCTACACCAAGTGTTTTCTTGAGTTCAAGAGTGGCTCTTTTATCAACATCGTAAAATACTGAATAATTATATAAAGTCTTTGGGTAATATCCATATAGGTTTTCATGATGAGCAGCTCTTGTTTCATTTTCTACAATAGTAACATCTACAAACTTTAACAACGAGCGTTCCCACCATCTCACAAACCTTTTATTGTATCCTGTGCGATCTGTCTGAACTTCGTGGGAATCATAGATTAACTTTTTAGGTTTCAGTCTCAATTTCGAGCAGATAACTCCCTGTGTTAGGGTGTTAAGATCATGCGAGTGATATATATCTGCATTTTGTCTGTAGCCTCTATAGACCATTCTGCAGCTTCTCACAAGCTTAATCAGGTTTTGCCTGATTCGCGAATTTTTTAAAGATAATATTCCTGCTGCCAAAACTAGAAAGTAAGTAGATAATATCAGCCAGGATTTGAAGAATAAAGCTGGGACTATAACCATCGTCATGCCTGCAAGACCAATTATAAATGCTGCTTTATTAGACTGGTACAGTTCGAGGAATCTAGGATACATCCTTACACGATACACTCTGAAATGATCATTGATTTTCTGTAGTTTGGAAGCCTGTGTATCCCTTTTGTCTTCTATGGCAATCAAATTTAGATCATATCCATTTTCACTCAACGTCATCGACTCACGCATGACTCTGGCATCATTTGTAAAATGATTCCAAACGAACATAGTTACCCGCTTCATAATCTCACCTGCCCAGCTTCTATAATACTATTACAGCCTGAATGATACTCATTGACTGAAAAATGTTTGATAATCCAATCCTTTTAATTAAATATATCAAAAAAATGCAGGTAACTCGATAGGCTTTCTGAACCTTATTACCTACATTTTAATAAAACAGAAATTTTGAGTGATAGCTTTCCTGATCATTTTATAAATAATCCACCAGTTTATCACGGAATCTGTAGTGGACATGCGCCCCGACAAAGATGAGCAGCAATGTGAATGACCAGAAATAAAGATGGTCTGACATCTCACCGTATATTGGTGCATCACTCAATACCAGAGCAGTTCTATAGTTCATGAGCAGATATGCGAATGGGTTGAAAGAGGAAATGACGTGCATCAATTCATTCGCTTCTTCCAAAGACCAGAATATCGGTGTGACAAAGAAGAACATTCTCATGACGTTCGAAAGTACATTTTTCATATCCCGGACTAGAATCACGAGGGAAGAAGTGATTAAAGCAAAACCAAATGCAAATGCCCAGGACCCAATAAGGAAATAGAAAAAACCAAGGAAATGCAGTGGCTCCGAATAGCCAAATGTTAAACTTAGACCCACCATTATTGCAGTAGTGAGCAACAGGCTGATTGCATTATTAACTAAAGTGATTGACAACAATATACTTGATGGAAACTTCATCTTAGTGACAAGGCCCAACTGACTTTGTATGGCACTTGAAGCTGCGTTTACAGCAGAAGACATAAACAACCATGGGAATATACCAGAAACAAGGTGGATAATGAATGGTAGTTCACCGACATCCCCTCTATCCCCTCTTAAGCCTAAGCCGAATACCACATAATAAAGAGCGACCTGCATTGCAGGCTGTATGAATGTCCAAAATACACCCAAATAATGGTTTGCATATGCACTTTTCAGATTATATATGGCCAGCTTCCATATCAGGTGTCTATGTACCCACTGTTCTTTAAAAATACCAAACACTTTACTCATTATATTTCCTCAATTCACATAATAAAAAATCATTTCGCTGATATTATTTTATATATTTATATACACTATTATACTTAATTTAAAATTGATAGAGAATTTCAGTATTTTATATTACTTTAAAAATGACACATATAGATTATAATGCTTATTCGATTGATTGTCATGCCCTAGATAAAATTCGATTATTTCAGTTTTATCAGCATTTTCTATAATAAATGGTTAAATTTCGGTAAAAGATATACCTTTTATTGACAGAGAGTTATATACTATAGATATAAAGTGAAGGAGGCAAACATGAAATATAAAAATCGTTTAATAGTTCCTACTATAGTAACGTTGTCTCTGCTGGGCGTCTCTGCGAACGCAGAAGCAGAACAAGTCAATAACGAACCTTCTCAAAAGCAGGAGTCTCAAGAAATTACATATAATAACTCTGAGCAGAAGCTTGAAGAAGCGGAAAGTCAGGAACAACAGGAATCTGAATCTCCATCGGAAGCAAGTCAAACAATGGAAGATGAAGAGGTTACACAAGCAACTGTGCAAAAAGAAATAGAAAATGAGGCGCCTGAAGTAACTGAATCTGCAACTGTTGAAGAACCAGAACAATCACAGACACCGGCTACAAACAAAACACAAACATACACAGATCAACAAAATATTGAATCCACTATTCAGCCTGAAAACCAAGACACTTTGAATTCAGGAACAACAACTGAATCATCTGAAAGTGAATCAACTCCGAATGTCCAGGAAGCAAAATCCCCTTCTTCAGATGACAAAACGCAAAAGATAGCTGAAACAGCACATAAAGATTCAACTGTTGAAAATAATGAGTCAACTGAATTCAAACCCAATGCTCAAGAAAAACAAACGTCTAACAGCACTGAAATCAATATTGAGGAACCAGATAAGGATGCTGTAACCGACACAAATAATGTGGATACTGATAAGAAAGAAAAGCTGCATTCTGAACCCGAAAAAGAGAACATCCCAGATACAGAATCGAAAGATTCAGTCACACAACCTGGGAGTGAGAATGTTGAACAGACAAAATCTCACAATGAAGATGTAGATGAAACTGAAGATGAGACAGAAAAAATATCTGAAGAAGCAGCTTCATCATCAAACGAGGAAGCAGATAAAGAAAAAACAAATAAGACTGGTTCCAGAAATGATGAATCAGAAGAAGCGACTTCATCATTAGACGAGGAGACAGGCGAAGAAAAGACAAATGAAATTGACTCCGAAGAAGAGACAGATAATGTCATTGACTCAAAAAATGAAAAATCAGAAGAAGCAATTGAAGATGATGAAAAGAATGGAGAGTTGCAAACTGCTTCCCTAAAACTTGATAACGCAGAAATCAATCAATTGATGGCTTTTAAAGCTGTATCAAGTAGTCCGATCTATAAGGATTCTTCATTTGCCGCTAAATTAAAATCTTCAAAGAACTCAGGGCTATACAGTCCTGTTACTAGTGATGATTCAGTAAATGGAAACTTCCTTCTCGACGAGACAATGTACATCGATCGGCAAGCCAATTTTGAAGGAGATACTTATTATCGCGTCCACAGAGAATTGGACGATAGGATGCAGGGATGGATTAAGAAAGAAGATTTGAACCTATTTGAAATGTGGGTTAATAACCAGAAGAAAAAATATCAACTTTCAAATACACACGGAGAACTACTGAATTCCCCGTGGGGAACAGAGGAGCAGAGCATCAAATCCCTGGATAGTTATAATACAGGTACTCCATTTCAAGCTCAGAAATCAGCTAAAATTGGTCAACTTCGCTTCACATACGGTAAAATCGATAATGATTACGGATGGATTCAAAACGCTCACCTAAAAGATTATGTAGGTGTTCCTATAGAATCTGATGCTTCATTTGCAGCGAAAATGAAATCAAAAAATAATTCAGGTCTGTACAGCCCTGTCACAGAAAACAGTGGTGTAAATGCTTCTTTCCTGAATGATGAAACATTGTATATCGATCAGCAGGCTAAATTTGAAGGAGAAACATACTACCGCGTACACCGTGAATATGATGACAGACTGCAGGGATGGATGAAAAAATCCGATTTGGACCTGTTCAAAATGTGGGGTGAGAGAGATCATGACAAGAAATATTCACTTTCTTCTACAGACGGACCTTTGCTGAACTCCCCTTGGGGCACAAAAGCACAGACCGTCTCATCTCTTAAAGACTACAATAAAGGAACACCATTCAAAGCTCAGAAATCAGTTAAAATTGGTGCACTCAATTACTATTATGGTAAATTAGGCAACAATTACGGATGGGTTCAAGATAAATTTCTCGGTAATTATATCAGTACTCCTGTCGAATCCGCAGCATCATATGCAGCAAGATTGAATTCTTCCATCTCTTCAGGATTATACAGCCCTGTTACCAACGATAAAGGTGTGAACGGAAACTTCTTAAAAAATCAAACTGTATATATCGATCAGAAAGCAGTGTTTGATGGTGAAACTTACTATCGTGTCAACCGTAATTATGGTGATAGAATGCAGGGATGGGTAAAAGAGGAAAATCTGAGCCTATATAAAATGTTCTCTGAAAACAATCATAAAAAAACATATGAGTTATCAAGCCGAAGTGGCCATCTCCTTTCTGATCCATGGGGTACTAAAGAACAAAGCGTCATGAAATTGACTAATTACTTTACAGGCACTCCATTCCAGGCACAAAAATCTGTAAAAATTGGTTCACTCAATTACTACTATGGAAAACTCGGAAGTACTTACGGTTGGATCAGCGACTCTAAATTGAGAAATTACACACCAGTTGCACCATCTCCTTCCCCGTCCGTTAAAACTGTCAGACATAGTCAGTCACTGTCACAGGCTGTAAACACTCAGATGAATCTTTCATCTAAGCCACAAGCTTGGGCAAATAATGGCGGATGGAGAAATGCGACAAGAAATGAAGTGAGACGCTTCCTGGATACATCACATCAGACTTCAGAAACCTGGATGTACACTTTCCTTGATCTGGATCGTTCCCAA
>Ga0079226_10001886_pt1 | contig 16082 bp, 14 predicted proteins | sample Poulit2014_FD_76345 | JGI IMG/M metagenome (GOLD analysis project Ga0079226, IMG submission 76345) | Agricultural soil microbial communities from Georgia to study Nitrogen management - Poultry litter 2014 | ecosystem: Environmental > Terrestrial > Soil > Agricultural land | place: USA: Georgia...
TACTTAAAGAAGCTTCCCTAGTAGAGGTATAGTTTCTAAGCCTAGCATTAAATATATTGTTTTTTATGTCCCCATTTAGGGTGGATGCAAAGGTATTTTCAAGGCCTTTATAAACTCCATAAAGAGACTCAAAGGCATTTTTTCTGACTTCTCTGTCCTTTGATTCCATTAGAGGTATGAAGTTACCCTGTGTAATCTCTATATTCTCCCCATCCTGGTCTTGAATTGTAGGAAATTTTATGTCTGCATCATTTAACATAGAATATGTTTTCTCAGGAGACATTGCCACTTCGCCCATTTGGGCTAGTATTGACTCTTCCCTAGATGTGAGAACATGTTCTTTTTGTCTCATCATATCTTCTAAAAAATGCCTATATAATTTTAGGTCTTGATTTTTCTCTAAATATTTATCCATAGTTTCTTTTTCTAAAGTGAGAAGTTCAGGTTCAAAGAAGGCCATTTTTTCATTCACCTGTACAAGTAGACCAATCCCTTTGTCTGATAGAGATTGGGACTCACTATTTCTAGTATCTTCATCTAGTTTCATATGGGTATATGCATAAATATTTTCTATAGTTCTAGATAGTTTATCTCTATCTTTTAATGCTTTTAATAAGCTTTCATCATCCCTGGTAAACTTCCCTTGATGTTTTATAAACTCATCCGCTAACTTCTTAGCTCTCTTGTATTCCTCTTTCCAAGCTTTTAAATTAGGAAAGAGGGATTCAAGATCCCAGGTGTCTTCTTCTGGAATATCTTGTCTTTCTAAAATTTCTTTTGCCATTATATCTCCTCCTAAAAGTCTATATTATTTAAGGCATGTATTATCATATCTCTAGCTATGGGAGCTGCAGCCTCCCCACCAGTTCTACCTTCTTCTTCTAATATTACTACTATGGCTACTTTAGGTTCATCATAGGGTGCAAAACCTACAAACCAACTATGATCCTTACCAGAACTATTTTCTGCTGTTCCTGTTTTTCCAGCAACTTGGATATTTGCTATTTTTGCCCTAGTTCCAGTTCCAGAGTTAACAGCTTCTAACATCATCTCTTTAATTTGACTTGATATATGACTGCCTATTCCCTCGGAAATAACCTCTGTATTAAATTCTCTAATAGTCTTTTGATTCCTATTTAAAATTTCTTTTACCAAAATAGGTTTCACCATTTGTCCATCATTTGCTATAGTAGAGGCAATCATTGCCATATTTAATGGTGTCACTAATACTTTTCCTTGGCCTATAGCAGATGATGCCATATCTGCATCACTTAAGGATCCTTTATAGGAAAATTTAGAAGTCTTAGTAGCTAAATCAAAATTGATTTTTTTATTGATCATAAAGTCCTCTGAAATGCTTCCTAACTTTTCCTTTCCAACATCCAAACCTTTCTCTAAAAAATAAGTATTACAGGAGTTTGCAAAGGCCCCTTTTAAATCAAGATTGCCATGGGCTATACCATTATAATCCTTGAATTTTTTCCCATCTATTTTAGTACTTCCACTGCAATCATAGTTCTGATCTACACTAGAGGTATCCAAAATACTTGCAGTAGTTATGATTTTATATGTTGAACCTGGAGAATATAAACCTTGAGTAGCTCTATTGTATAACGGATCCCCATCGTCTTCAGCAATACTCGCCCATTCCTCAGTCAAATTTGAAACATCGAAATCTGGTTTACTCATCTTTGAGTAAATTTCTCCAGAACTAGGGTTCATTACTACTAGGGCACCTTTTTTGCCTTGGAGAAGCTGATTTGATTTTTCTTGCAATCCATGATCTATTGTAAGTTTTAGATTATTACCTATGGAACTAGGCAAAACTAAATTTTTGATTTCATTTAATGCTGTACTTTCACTAATGTCTAAGAGTTCATTATTATATTGTAGCTCTAAACCATCCTTACCATATTCCCTATAGCTATACCCGATGACATGGCTATATAATCTTCCATATTTATAATATCTCTTATTAGAATCCTCTTTCTTTTCGCTATATACTAAAACCCTGTCATTTCTGTCTAAAATTGAACCTCTCTCTACATTTTCTTCATTTATCCAAAGTCTTTTATTGTAGGGATTATTTTTTATTCCTTCAGCCTTAAAAACTTGAAAATAGCTTAAATATACTATTAGGGAAACGAATACACTACATAAAGCTACTAAGGTTATAATAATTCTTCTGATTTCCTTCTTCATAATCATTCTCCTACCATATTATCTTCAGATGACACCTGAAGTATTCCTAGGGCTATAAAGCTTGTCAATATAGAACTACCTCCATAGGATACAAAGGGCAGTGTAATTCCTGTTAAGGGTATTAATTTGATTACTCCCCCTATAATCACGATTGATTGAATTCCAAACAAAACACTTATACCTAAGGCTACTACTCTAAAGAACTGATTCCTTTGATTAATTCCTATTTTAAATCCTCTATATACTAAAATCATAAATAGCATTATTATACCTATACCAGTAAATATCCCCATTTCTTCACAAATAGCCGAAAAGATAAAGTCATTATAGGATAGGGGTATAAAATGGGGGTAACCTAGTCCTATACCTTTTCCAAAAAACCCTCCTTCTGCTATTGCAAATAGAGATTGAGTAATCTGATACCCTTTATCATTCATGTGAGCCCATGGATTTATCCAAGTCTCTATTCTTATTTGGACATGACTAAATAAAAAATATCCTATTACAGCTAATATAAGAAATAATCCTAAATTTAATAATATCAACTTTCTATCCTTTTCATATATAAATTGTAAGACAATAAATATTCCATAAAAAATTGTAGCCATACCTAAGTCTCTTTGGAGAAATAATAATCCAACGAAAGAATATATAATTCCCATGAAATAATAAGAAGCATATTTTTTCTCTTGAAATTTATCATAATTAGAATAATAAGATGCGATTACAAATACTAATAATATTTTCATAATCTCAGCTGGCTGAAAATTTATACCTGCTATAGAAATCCAGTTAATTGATCCATGCTGCCTTTGACCTAGAGCAAAGGTCAATAAAAACAAAAGGTATATTGCACCTATATATAAATAGGTAAGTTTTTCCCAGATCCTAATATTTTTCAATATAAAATAAGTTAGAAAAAAAGATAATATTCCTAATGCAAGCCATATTAGTTGACGTGTACCTAGTCCCTTATCTATTCTATAAATCATAATTAAACCTATAGATATCAACATAGTGGCGATTAAAAATATGTAATTATCTCCACTTGTGATTTTTAATAATAGGAAATTAGACATATATATTATTAAAATTAGCATTATTCCAGTTGCCAAGGTATATGTATCTTCAAAATCCCCTTGTTGAGCAAATAATAATGCGAAAGCCAAGATTTCAAATACAAATAATAGACGTCTAGGTCTTCTTGAGGTAATTCTACTGCTAAACATATGTAATCACCTATCCTCTATTTACAAATAAAAATTCTATATTTCCTACTTTAATAATATCATTATTTGATAATTTAACTACATCCTGGATTTTCTCTTCATTTACATAGGTTCCATTGATGCTATCTAAATCCTTAAGAAAATATCCTCCCTCATCCTCAACTATTTTTAAATGTTTCTTTGATATATAGGGATCTTTGATCACTATTTGATTGTTAGAGTTTCTCCCTAAAGTCAATTCATCTCCTACTATATAATTATCTTCCATTTTATAGGGCAATGAATCTCTTCTATTGACTAGTTTTAGATATACATTATCATTTGAACTAACTGTATCAATTCCTCTAATATCCAGATACATAAGCCTTATGATAGAAAATATAAATAAATAAATAATTATAATAAAAAGGTATTTTAATATTACAGACAATATATTAAGCATTTATAAACCTCCAATGTACCTACTTATAGATATTATCATAAACCATGTATAAAGTGAATATTTTAGATGTAAGTATATTTAATAAGTATTTAAATCATATCCTAAATCTGTTATTATTTATATATGATAATACTGAGGTGAGTAAATGAAAAAGCTAAGACGTTCTACAAATGATAAAATGTTTTTAGGGGTTTTGGGAGGATTCGGTGAATATTTTAATATTGATTCTAATTTATTGAGAATACTATTCGCAATATTATTATTTTCTTCCTCTAATAATTTTTTTATAATATATATAATTTTTGGTATTATAATGCCAAAAGACAAGGGTGAGGTAATATATCAGGAAAAATCTTCCTATGAAGATAATAGCCATTTGTTCATAGGTTTATTCTTTATTATCATTGGATCAATTCTAATGATAAGATATAATTTTCCTGGGCTACTAGCTCCTATTTCATACCTATTAAATAATATTAAAAGAGTATTAAGACAATTTTGGCCTGTAACATTTATAGTTCTAGGAATTTATATACTAATTAATCATAGAAAACAAAATTAAAGGAGTCCCGATATAATGCAAATTACTAAGATAGAATCTCAAAAAAATCCAGATAGGGTCAATGTATACATTGACGGTAGTTTTTCCTTTGGATTAGATAATGAGTTAAGGTATAAATATGATCTCCATAAAGGCAAAAAAATAGATAATGAGTTCATTGAATTTATTCTAGAAAAAGAGAATTTAAACAATGCTATTAATGTAGCCTTACGATATCTCACTTATCGCCAAAGATCAGAAAAAGAGATATTTGATAAATTAAATAGCAAGGAATATCCAGATAAGCTAATCTATCAAGCAATAGATTATCTAAAGTCTAAAGGCTATATAAATGATAGAGAATTTGCACGAAGTTTTCTACAAGACAAAACTAATATAAATAAATATGGGCCCATAAAAATAAAAAACCAGTTAAAACTCAAAGGTATATCTAATACAATAATAGATGAAATTGTAGATATGGATAGGGATGATGAGTATCAAATGTCCCTGGAACTAGCCTCAAAAAGAATCTCTCGCTATAAAAACGAGGAAAGAAGTGCTATTTATAGAAAATTAGGTGGATATTTACAAAGAAGAGGCTTTTCTTATGAGGTAGTTAATCAAGTTTTAAAGGAGTTAGTTGATTAAATAATGAAGCATTATACCTATATACTAAAATGTAGTGATGATACTTTATACACAGGATATACCACCGACTTAGATAGACGTTTAAAGGAACATAATAAAGGCATAGCTGCCAAATATACCAGGGGTAGATTACCAGTTCAGTTAGTATATTATGAATCCTTCAATAATAAAAGTGATGCGTTAAAAAGAGAATATGCAATAAAACAATTAAGTAGGGAAGAAAAGCTTAAGATAATAAACTAGGGCCTAGGCCCTAGTTTATTATCTTGCTTCCCTCTTCTTTTTTTAATATTCCAATAGCTAGTCCAGTTAATAAGCCTATTAGCCCTCCACCTACACCTATTACAAATAGCATCATACTATTTACTCCATCTAATTGATTAGTGGATCTAATTGCTCTCAACAATCCATATATACCTATTCCAATTAATATTAGTCCAGGTATATATCTAGCAAAATTATGTTCTTTAAAGAAAAAGTCTATTATAAAGGTAATCACAATAATCCCCAATGAAATATAAATAAATACCTTTGCATAATCAAAGTACTCAAATAATTCCTCCATTAATTAGCCCCCTTTATCGATTGTTCTTCTATAATTTTTCCATCTTGTTTAATTACTTCCTTTTCCCAAGATTCAATATATCCACCAGTTGCCCATTCGGACATTATTACAGAAGTACCCTTTGGTAAATCAATTTGTATTGCTGGTTTTCCTAGGATCTCACTATTATCAATATAATACACCCGGAAATCTAATTCAGTAAATACTATAATAAACTCTTCATTTGGTGAAGAATACATATCTATGGTTCCCGGAACTCTGATTTTAACAGCATCCCAAGGTATACTTTGTTCATCATAATTTACTACATCTTCACGTGGGATCACCCAAAGATGTAAGTCCTTATAAATTTCATTTTCCTTTTCTTCATAATTTACCCGACCTTTAAATATCCAATGTCCATTTTCTCTAGTTAAACCAATATTATTTTCATTTGAAACTATATCTTCTTCTGGTAGGGAAACATTTTGTAATCCTTCTTTAAATATCTCCTTACCATCCTCATCAATAATGTCTGACAGACTTATTGATTTATTGCTTTCAATATTATCAATAGAATATATACCCAATCTTTTTCTATTATTTTTCTTTAATTCTATATTTTCCATAGAAATATAATCACTACTAATATATAAAATATTTCTCAATACAGAAGGTAGTTTTGATCTATATAGATTGTCAGTATCTAAATTATCTGATCTAGAATCCTTGTTATTTTCTAGTTTAAATTGTGGAGTAGCCTTGATTTGATCTTCTACTGTTCCATTTTCAAACTTACGGTCTACTTCAATTGTCCAAAATCCATTTTTCCTCGGCAATAGCAAATTTTCTACTTCATAAATATCCTTGATTTCATTATTCTGGCTTTCAAACCATAGAGTCCTGTATTCCCAATCTGTAAGATCATTAACCTCATCATATCTGGGAATCTTAAGTCCGAGGAGTAGTCCTGTTTCTATTTTTTCTCGATCAGTAGTTTGAAAATCCTTAGCCACTGATTTTTCTATATCTATATATCTCAGTGTTTCATCTAAGCTTACTTCTTCAGAAGTTTTTTCTAATTTGTAAAAGTAATCATCTCTATATAAAAATAAAGTATTATTATTATATTTAATAAACTCAGCAAAGTATTGATTATCATCTAATATAGTTACTATTTGAATTTTATCCTTTTTAATCCCTAATATATTTGGCTCTACTTGATGTTTATAAATTAAATAATCTGCTGTTTTAACCGATTTAATCTTATAAGATGGTTCTGTAGAATAATTTCTTCCCAGTATGATTGCATCCTTGTGGAAGATTCCCTCTTTGTCAATATAATTATCTTCTTCCAAATCTTCTCCATCATCGGATAGGTCAATACGCTCTGTTACTAACCATTTACCTTCAATAGGTGAAGTATCAATATCCGGTACTGACAATCTATCATTCACATCTGTGTCATCAACACTACAAGATGTAAGTATAAGCATCGAAACAGCTAGCAAAAAAATTATCTTATTTATTCTCATACAACTTCCTCCTTAATAGGCAGGATGACCTTTGCTATAGTTCCCTTGTTTTCTTCAGATTCAATTTCTAATTTCCCATCATGAAGTTTTGCTATTTCATCACATATGGATAAACCAATACCACTCTGTGATTGACTATGTTTACCCTTATAAAACTTTTCCTTCACATGAGGTAAATCTTCTTTTGGTATTCCAATTCCTGAATCTGAAACTTTGAGAATTATAAAATTCTCTTCCTTATTAACAGACAATCTTATTTTTCCACCTTTATCAGTAAATTTAAATGCATTGTCTAATAAATTAATCAATACTTGTTTTATTCTATTTTCATCACCTAAAAATCTATCTATATTATGGTTTGTTTCTACAAAAAAGTCTATCTCTTCATTTTTAGCCCTAGGCATATATTGTTTTGCCATCATATTTAATACTGAATTCATATCAAATACTTCTTTTTCAAGATCTATTCCTCCAGATACAAATCTAGAAAAATCAAGAAGTTCCTCTACCATATAGGATAGTCTATCGCTTTCTTTTTCAATAATATCTAGCCCGTCCAAGGTTAAATCATCATCCCTAATATTGCCAGACTGCAGGGTCATAGCCCAGCCCTTAATAGAAGTCAAAGGCGTTCTCAGTTCATGGGATATAGAGGATATAAAATCATTCTTGATCTCTTCCCTTTTTAATATTTCATCTGCCATATAATTTAATGTAGTAGATAGTCGTCCAATTTCATCATCTACATCCACACTACTCCGCACCTTCAACTGTCCATCTGCCATTTTCTCTGCCATATCAGTTATTTCTTCTAATGGCTTTACTATAGAATTTGACAAAAGAATACTGACAAGTCCAGATATAGATATAACGAATATCCCTACTATTATTAGTAATATATTAATCCTATTAAGTATGACATTGGTCTCCTTAAGGGAGGAGATAAATCGTATTATAGCTACTGGTTCATCACCATTCATTAGGGTTTTAGATACTGCCATAACCGGATATTTATCATATGCTACATTTCCAATCCAAAGTCCTTTTTCCATAGATTTAGCCGTATTAACATCGGATGCTTCTATAGGTGATTCATCAAAGACCCCTAATGAATCCATTAGCATCTCACCATCTAAAGATAATAATTGTACTTGAATATCATCATAGCTTATAAAAATATCTACATCATCTAACAGAATTTCATCTAGGTCCAAGGTAGAATAATATCTAGAATACAAGCTCATAGAATATTCCATTTGACTAGTTAAAGCATCCTCCAAACCTTGATAATAATAATTTCTGATTACATTGGAAAGAACTATTTCCAATATGAAAACAGTGATGATTATAATTATCATAAAACTTTTTGTTAATCTAGCCCGTATACTTTTTTTCATATTATATCTACTCTCTATTTTTCCATCTATATCCTAATCCCCATACAGTTTCAATATATTCAGGATTACTTGAATCTTCTTCTATCTTAGATCTTAGACGTCTAATATTTACATCTACAATTTTCGAATCCCCTACAAAATCATGTCCCCAAACTAAATTCAAGATTTCATCTCTCTTGAAAGCTTTCCCAGTATTATCTAAGAATAGTTCCACGATGGAATACTCTGTAGGTGTTAAGTCAATCTCTTTCCCATCTTTGTAAAATCTTCTAGAATATTTATCAATCTTAAAAGGACCAACAAATAATAAAGGTTCACTTAGATCTTTGCCTTCAATCCTTCGTACTAAAGACTTAACTCTTAGTACCAATTCAGTTGGATTAAATGGCTTGGTCATATAATCATCTGTTCCATACTCTAAGCCCATTATCTTATCTACATCTTGAGCCTTAGCAGTAAGCATAATTATTCCCAAAGACGGAAATTCCTCCCGTAATATTTTACAAGCTTCAAAACCATCCATACCTGGAAGCATAATATCTAGTACTACAATATCTATTTTTTCACTTCTAGCAATTTCAATGCCTTTTTCCGCAGTTTCTGCTTCTCTTACAATAAAATCTGATCGCTCAAGATTTATTTTTACAAATTTCCTGATGGATTCCTCATCTTCAACGATCAAAACTTTTATATCCATAAGATCACTATCCTTATTAATAATTTTTATCTAATATTTGAAATTCATACCCTTGGGATATGAGATATTCTATACCACTCCTCAAAAACTGGACTGTGGATTGCTTTTCATCAGTATCATGCATAAGAACTATAATATTATTTTTATTCCATGTAGTCTCTTTAAGTCTATTTAATAATTGAGTTGGATTTTTCTTTACTCCCTCAGCATCCCCATTTAAAGCATTCCAATCAAAGTATCTGTATCCCGCCTTTTCTACTGCCTTTCTCATTGTTTTCTTTCGTTTTTCAAAAGAACCTCCTGGAAATCTAACTATCTGAGAGTCAAAGTCTTTCCCTAGTATACTTTTTAGAACCTTTTCACCTTTATATATATCATTCATAAAATTATCTGTATTTTGGTAGAGATATTTCATATTATGAGAATAGGTATGATTACCTATATTATGTCCTTCTTCATAGATTCTTTTTAAAATTTTTGGATTTTGTTCAGCATTTCTTCCTATTACAAAAAATGTAGCCTTAATATTGTACTCTTTCAATATATCTAATACTAGTGGAGTAGACTTTGCTGAAGGACCATCATCAAAAGTCAAATAGGCTACCTTTGAATTTTGTCTTTCCTTGTCTTTTTCCTCTCTTATTCTTTCCTCTTCTTTTAGTCTTTCCAGCTGATTTTGTCTTTCTTCTTCAGCCTTTCTATATCTTTCTTTTTCAACTTCTTCATCTATTCTCTGCTTTAATAAATCTTCACTTTCTAATATATCTGTAGCTATATCTATATCGACAGCTTCCGACTTATTTTGAAATAAATTGTCAATACTTTTTGCCATTCCACCTATGATTATAACCCCTAAAAGTATTAAAAATAAGGATAATATTTTTCTTTTTCTTCCCCTTTTCATTGTGTTCACCTCTGTATTATATACCTATTACCTTAATGGTATTATACAATTAAAAACTGTAGGTTACAATGCAATTAATAAGAGATTACAAAATAATTACAGCTTGTCTTTTTTTATCTTATTATAGACAATATGCTTGTATAAGCTATTATACTGCTATTTTGTTAAACTGTAGGTTGTAGAGTTTAGAATAAGCTCCATTCTTTTCCAATAATTCATCATGATTTCCTTTTTCAACTATTCCGTCCTTAGTTAATACCACTATTTCATCCGCATTTTTTATAGTAGTCAATCTATGAGCTATGACTAAAGTAGTTCTACCTTTTGCTAATTCCTCTAATGACTTTTGTATTGCTATTTCAGTTTCATTATCTAAAGCTGAGGTAGCCTCATCTAATATTAGTATAGGAGGATTTTTAAGGAATAATCTAGATATGGAGATTCTTTGCTTTTGTCCACCAGACAACATAACTCCTTTTTCACCAATATAAGTTTCATAATCATTAGGCAAACTCATAATAAAATCATGTATTCTTGCTTGTTTAGCTGCCTCTACTACTTCTTCATCACTAGCCTCTGGTCTACCATATAAGATATTTTCCTTTACAGTACCAGTAAACAAGAATACATCCTGCTGTACCATACCTATGGAGCTCCTCAAGGATTTTAATTTAATATCTTTAATATCTATGCCGTCTATTAGTATTTGACCTTTATCTACTTCATAAAATCTTGGAACCAAGTGGCACATAGTAGTCTTACCTACTCCAGAAGGGCCTACTAAAGCTACAGTTTTGCCTGGATCTATAGTTAAATTAATATCTGAAAGTACAATCTCATCATCAGTATTATAACCAAAATGTACATCCTTAAAATCAACTTGTCCCTCTATATTTTCAAGCTCTACAGCATCTTCCCTATCTACTATATCTGGTTCAATCTCCATTATTTCCAAAAATCTTTGAAATCCCGATATACCCTCTTGTAGCTGTTCAGTAAAATTTGTTAATCTTCTAATTGGTTGCATAAAGAAATTCACATACAAGGTATATGCAAATAAATCAGCAACATTGATTATATTTCTATATACAAAGTAACCACCTAATGAGATAACTAATAGATTTAGTACATTTGATATTATCTCAATACCTGTAATAAACTCAGCCATTACTTTATAAGTTTGTCTTCTAGCTTTAGAAAAAGCTATATTTCCTTCTGTAAACTTCTCTATTTCATAATCTTCATTAGTAAAAGATTTTGCAACTCTCACCCCGGATATACTGTTCTCCAATTGGGAATTTATATCAGCTATTTTCACTCTTACCTTTTGATATGCTTTTCTCATTCTCTTTCTTTTAGATATGGCAAATCCTAGCATAATAGGTATAAATGCAAATATAATTAGGGTTAATCTCCATTCGATAGTCAAGAGTATCACAAAGGATCCTAATAACATTACAAGAGATATAAATATATCCTCAGGTCCATGATGGGCTAATTCTGTAATATCCCTTAAATCATTTACAATTCGAGACATTATATGTCCTGTTTTTGTATTATCATAATAACTAAATGGAAGGGTTTGTAAATGATTGAAAATATCCCTTCTCATATCATGTTCTATCCGTACTCCCAGTATATGCCCCCAGTAGGCTACAATATATCTACTTACATATCGAACAAGAAATAAAAATAACATTATAATAGTCCATCTTATTAATAAATCCATTCTTCCATTTGGAATAATATCATTTATCATGGTTCTAGTAAAAATAGGAAATATTAAATCAAATACAGATACTAGAAGTGCAAAAAACATATCTATAAAAAATAATTTCTTATGTGGTTTGTAATATGATGCAAATTTTCTAAACAAATACTTCACTCCCTAAATATTATCAATACAAATTATATATTATCAAAAACAATTTTACCAGCTCCTATGAGTCCAGCATTGTTTAAATACATGGCAGGAAGAAATTTCATACCTTCAGAATCATTAACATAATCATTATAATTAGCAATCATCTTATCCCACCAGTACTCCCTAGAATTGATTACCCCTCCTCCTATAATAATGGCTTCCGGATCAAAGATATTTTTTAATGATACTAAATATATTCCTAGATTTTCAGTAAATTCTTCTATTACATCCTGAGCTACCCTATCATCTATAGCATCTTTAAAAATATCTTTCCCTTTCTTTTCTATACCCGTTTTTTCACTATATATCCTCTCAATTGCACTACCGGCTATATATCGTTCTGCACATCCTTTTTGCCCACACTGACATGAATCCCCTCCAGAATAAAGTATCATATGGCCCAACTCAGCCCCCTGATATCTATGCCCAGTAAGTATACCCCCTTTTTCAGTATATATAGCTCCACCTACACCTGTACCCAAAGTTATCATTACAAAACTATCTAATCCCTTAGCAGCTCCTATCCATTGTTCACATAGGGCAGCTACATTGGCATCATTTCCTACAAATATAGGTAAATTAGGGAATATCCTAGATATTTCTCCTCTTATATCAGTCCAGGCCCAGCCTTTTATATTGCCCCCTACTTTTAATACCTTTCCTTTGTCAAAATCTATAAAGCCAGGTGAACCTATACCTACCCCTAGTATATCATCTGTCAGAAGTTCATAAATCACACTATTTATGAGTTCTAAAACATCCTCTCGCCCATTTACCTTGGAAGTATCCCTTTCAGTTTGTTTTAGAATCTTACCCCTTTCACTTATAATTCCTCCATATATACTTGTTCCACCTAAATCAATTCCTATAACTTTATCCATTTTTCTCCCCCTTATAATATGGTTTTATTGCCTAAAACTCCTATATAACATCTCTCCTACAGCTATCATAGTGGCATTATAGAGATCCTTATCCTTAAATATTCTTTTAAACCCACTATCTCTAGCCTGATTTTCTTCATATAATTTAAAGGCTATATCCTCAAAATCCCTTGGAAATATACTATTTTGAAATACTTCTTTATCATTATTATTGATATAGGTTTTTAATGATTCTTTCTTTATTCCTTTGCTTGCCTCTTTATATATAGAATTTATGGCTACTCTATCTTCCTCACTTATATCTCCACCATATCTATTATTTATCCCTTCTATTATTTCATCGAGAGGATTCTCATCTTCCTTATAAGGTGTAGATAGACCAAGTCTTCCATATTCTACAGTAGATTCCTCCACAGTAGGATTTAGACTTATATCCCCTTTGAAGGTTTTTTCTAGCTTATAAAATTCTAGTTTCAATTTATCTTCTAAATCCAAACTAACTCTTTCTGGCTTAGGCAAAAGTTTATTTAAATAGGAAGTAAATACATATTCCTTATGCAGTTCTCTATCATACATTCTAGTTATTTGAATTATATAGGCATACCATTTATTAAAATTTCTAATATCTTTTCTAAATTCAAATCTCTTCTCTTCATCTAAATCCACATATCTATTTATAATAGGTTTGATAAGACTAGTTATCTTGCCTAAATCTGTAGGAGTCTGTTCTCCATCCTTGTAATATATGCTAGCAAATTTTTCTATATCTTCATCACCATACAGTCTAAAGTTTCTCAGAAGTGTTTGGCTATCGTATATGAGGTTTACATTTATACTTTCATCTAATATGGTAGCCTCATAATAAGGCTTGAAGGATTCCTCTATTTCTTCCTTAGTATTTATAAAGTCTAATACAAAGGTATCTTCCTTGCCTGGTGCTATCCTATTTAATCTAGAAAGAGTTTGAACTGCCTTGACTCCCCTAAGTTTTTTATCTACAAACATAGTATGAAGAAGTGGTTGGTCAAACCCTGTTTGATATTTTTCAGCCACTACTAAGACATTAAAATCATCACTGGCAAATTCACTAGGTAATTGATTTTCTTTTATAGTGGAGCCATCTTTTCTTTTATTTAGTGTTTCTTCCCTGTATTCGTCGCCTTTATCTTTTATTACACCTGAAAAAGCTACTAATATTTTTAAATCATTATAGCCTTTTATCTCAATATATCTTTTTATCTCATGGTAGTATCTAATAGCATGGAGTCTAGATGCTGTAACTACCATAGCCTTCCCTCTTCCACCTATTTTGTTTTTAGTAATCTCCCTAAATTGTTCCACAATTATTTGGGTCTTTTGTTGCAAATTATGTTGGTGCAATGAAGCAAATCTATTTATAGTTCTCACAGCAGTAGATGAAGGCACTTCTGGGTTCTCTTCTGTATCCTTAGCTATTTTATAGCAGGTTTCATAGGTCATATAATTTTGTAAAACATCTAATATAAATCCCTCTTCTATAGCCTGCCTCATAGAATAAGTATGATAAGCAATCTTGTTTCCAGCTTCGGTTTCCACTCCAAATAGATCTATAGTTTCCTTCTTTGGTGTAGCAGTAAATGCAAAGAAAGACATATTATTGTGTCTGCCTTGGGATAGGATTTCATCAACCAATTTTTCTTCACTGTCTAAGGCTTCCTCTTCCTCTATACCTTCAATTTCTGCAAATTCTTTTAAGGCTTCCTCTCTATCTGCTAAAGCTGTTTTCATCATTCTAGCACTTGTCCCAGATTGGCTTTGATGGGCTTCGTCTACTATTACTGCATATCTTTTCCCCTTGGCTCCATCTACATCTTCATATATAACAGGGAATTTTTGTAATGTAGTAACTATGATTTTCTTATTATCATTTAAGGCGTTCTTTAAATCTTGGGAGGTTTTATCTTCTCCTATAGTTTCTACTACTCCAGGGGTATGGTCAAAACTCATAATAGTATCTTGTAGTTGACTGTCCAATACCCTTCTATCTGAAACTATAATTATAGAAGTAAATATAGGTTCGTCATATTTATCATGTAAATTAGATAATCCATAAGCAAGCCAAGCTATAGAATTACTTTTCCCACTACCGGCACTATGTTGGATTAAATAATTCTCTCCAGTCCCCTCAACCCTTACATCCTCTATTAATTTTTTTACTACATCTAATTGATGGTATCTTGGAAATATCAGTTTCTGCTTGTCTTCTAAATGTAGGAACCTTTGAATTATATCTAGTAATACATCTTTACTCAATGTTTTCTCCCATAAATATGAGCTGGCATATCCATTAGGATTTTCTGGGTTTCCTTTTCCTCCTACATTACCTGCACCATTAGAACCTTGATTAAAGGGTAGGAAAAATGTATCTTGCCCTTGTAGTTTGGTAGTCATCTCAACTTCATAATGATCTACTGCAAAGTATACTAAAAATCTTCTATTAAAGTTGAAGCATTTTTCCCTGGGACTTCTATCATTCATAAACTGGGCCTTGCCATTGGCTACAGTTTGTCCTGTTAATTGGTTCTTTAGTTCCATGGCTATTATGGGGATACCATTTAAGGATAGGACCATATCTATAGACTTATTGTTTTGTGCTGAATAATAAAATTGTCTAGTGCATGTCAATATATTCTTATTATAATTATCTATGACTTTCTGATTGAGTTTACTTTGAGGTTTGAAGAAAACAAATTGAAATCTAACCCCCCTATCTCTGATACCATCTCGGAGGACATTTAGAAGTCCATGTATATTCACAGATTCGTCAAATCTTTTGTAGAGGGCTTCTTCTGCCCTTTCCCTGTAAATTTTTGTGTATCTTTCCCATGCCTTGGATTGGGTAGATTTGATAAATTCAAGTAAGGTATCCATATCTATGGCTTTTTCTTTGTCATAGGTGGACATATCCCCTTTTATATATCCACCATGATTTATAAGATAATTTTCTATATCTGATTCAAATCTTTTTTCTCTATATTCCAATTAACTCACCTCTCTTTTACCAGTAACAGTTTCATAAATAAGTGACTTTTTATAAGACTCCATTTTGCTTATTAACCTTTCTTTAGATGATATGATTTTATCTATTTCATTACA